>QLAH01000044.1_pt1 | contig 150994 bp, 109 predicted proteins | sample 4693081 | NCBI WGS metagenome assembly QLAH01 (sample SAMN09425401, study PRJNA476045) | Lake water metagenome, whole genome shotgun sequencing project.
CTCCATGAGGGCTTTCAGCTCTGCTGCTGATTCTTGAATCTCGATTTTGAGGATGCCGGTCATACTCAGGGCTGGGGCATGAGATCACGATTCTCTATTCTGTCTCAAAACTTTGGGAAATTGGTATTAGATCGCGAGCAGAGTATTAATGCTTTTGCTGCCGGTTATACCACCAATGATGCGGTGATTGGCGTAACTCGGGGATGTATTCAACAGCTTTCGCGTGATGAATTACAAGGCGTAATTGCCCATGAATTTAGCCATATCTTGAATGGCGATATGCGTCTCAATTTGCGCTTAATTGGCATTTTGCATGGCATTTTGGTGCTCTACTACAGCGGTCGAGTGCTCTTGCGTACTCAATCGAATAGCAGCGACAAAAATCCAACCGGTGCTCTGGGGTTTGGGTTAATTGGAATTGGGCTATTTGGTTTCTTTTGCGGAAATTTGATCAAAAGTGCTGTGTCGCGGCAGCGGGAATTTTTGGCGGATGCGTCGGCGGTGCAATTTACCCGAAATCCTGATGGACTCCGGGGCGCACTCGCGAAAATTAGTGCCAGCCCGATCGGCTCGCGGATTAATAAGCCAGAGGCAGAGGTTGCAAGCCATTTGTTCTTTGGGTCGATCGGGGCCGCAACCTGGGGCGATTGGTGGGCCACGCATCCGCCGGTTCAAGAGCGCATTCAGCGGCTCGATCAATTTGCGGGGCGATCGACCGCGCCGCCTGCGGTCGCGTCTTCTGGGCCATCCCCTGCGCCATCGTCTACGCGACCCACATTCCCCGATCGGGATCCCTTGGCCTCAGCGGAGTTGCCCGGGATCAGCGGTTTGGCCATGCCCCCGAGGCGATCGCCCGCCCGCCGATCGCCCCCAACCCCCATCCCCCCGCCACCGCAGCTCTCGCCTGCAACCCTCGTACAGCGCGTCGGCACGCTGGATTCTAGCCATCTGCACCAGGCCCGGGCCTTGCTCGATCGCATTCCCGACGACATCCAAACCGCCCTGACCCAAGTGGACGGGGCCAAGGCGATTATCTATGGGCTGTTTCTCGATGCTCGGCCCAACTTGCGCGATCGCCAGCTCACCCTGCTGCACACCACCGAGGCCCCGGAGCTGGTGGATCGTGCGGTGCAACTCCTGACCCCAATCGCCACCCTCGACCCGAACGAGCGCCTACCGCTGCTGGACTTGGCGATCGCCACCCTACGGGGCACATCGGCGGGCGATCGCGAAACTCTGCTCACGGGCGTGCGGCAACTGGTCATTGCCGATCAACGCATTGACTTTTCGGAATATGTGATGCAGCTCGTGTTGTGGCATCGCTTGGAACCCAAGGCGATCGCAGCGGGCGGCAACCTAGACAAATACAGCACGATCGAATCGATTTGGGGAGACTGCATCGCCCTGTTGGCCGTGCTGGCCACCGTGGGCAACGATCGCCCCGACGCGATCGCCTACGCCTGGCGATCGGGCGTGTTTCATCTGCCTGGAGCCAGCAAGCGCACCATTCCCGACGCACCGCCCCCCGCCAGACTCTACGACGCAGGCAAATGTCTCGGCGATCTGCGGCAAACTACCCCCAAACTCAAGCAAGCGATCTTGGATGCTTGTGCGCGCACGGTGCTGGTCGATAACCAAGTCACGCCCAAAGAGGCGGAACTGCTGCGGGCGATCGCCATTTGCTTAGACTGCCCCGCACCTCCCTTCCTCAGCCAACGATCGCGCCCCGCGCGAGGCAGCCGCGATCGCCAACCGCCAGGAAACAACCCTTAGCGATCGTGATCCCAATCTTGATTCCGACCCCGATCTTGATCCCGATCTTGATCCCGACCCCGATCTTGATCCCGATCCCAATCTTGATCCCGACCTCGATCTTGATCCCGATCGCAATCCAATCCATCCGGCTAGCGGTTGTGGAATTCCACTTGGTTGCTGCGGATGATGATGTCATAGCCACCAAAGAAATTTTGCCCCAGCAAACCAATTTCGAGGGAAGGAGCCACGGCCACATCTAGGTTGTTTGCCGTAATTCCCCCCGCCTGCACCGTTTCCACGCGGCTGATCGCCATCTCCGCCCTGCGATCGCTCGGGGTGGTCACATTGATCTTGCCATGGGGTTGCAGTCCCAGGGCCGCCAGCATGGCCGGCGTGATCACCGTGGCGCTGGCTCCCGTATCCAGCATCATCGGAAACTTCCGCCCGTCAAACATCACCTCAATCACCGGAATGCCACTGACGCGGCCGACGATCGGGGCGGTTCCTGCGATCGATCCCGGAGCCTCAGTGTTGCGATCGGCCACGGGGTCTGCCGCCGTAGAATCCCCATCGCTGCCCGCGCCCGAGCTAGACGTAGAGGCGCTCCCATCTTTGGCGATCCCCGGGGCTGGAACCGTCGCCGAACCCTGGCTGCTGCCACTGCCACTGCTGCCCGCTGGAATCGGCGCACTACTCAGGGGTTGCATCGCCACGGTGCTGGGCGAGGCGATCGCCGCCGTCGATCGCTGGGTGGCATAGGCCAGATTTCGTTGATATTCCTGAATCTTGACCTGCGCCTTGGCATATTCAGCGCTTTGGGGCGGCACAACCTTCAACAGGCCGATCGCGTCCTGCCAGCGCGACATGACGTATTGCCAGTCGGCAGGAATTTGGGCCGATTGGGTCAACTTCGCCGCTCCATAGGCCAAGTCCAGCGCCTTCTGAAAGGTCACGGCCCCGTTAATTTGCGGCTTCGGTGGGGCCAGGGATGTTTGGGGCTGGGCCGCGGCGGATGCTGCCGGAGCTGTGATCGCCTGTTCAGCGACGGGCGACGGCGTTGGGGCCGACCCAACGGGCAACGCCTCGCACCCCGTCAGGGCGATCGCCCCCAATCCGATCAAACTCGCCCACCGTTGCTGCCACAACCGTTGCTTCCACATAGGTTCTACCCATTGCTGAACAGTCCACACCAGCCCACCACCCCAGGCCCACCGGCTCATTTTCCAAAGCTTTCGCAAAAAACTTGTAGAAAACTGTCGTATTTGATAGCACTCGCGGGCCAGAAATGATTCTATATAGACTTGATTTTATGCCCACTTCACTGACTGCTGCACGCGCATTGCTCACCATGTCCCCAACTTCCGATCGCCCAGCGCTTTTAGTCTTGGCCGATGGCAGCGCCTACTTGGGTCGCAGCTTCGGAGCCATCGGTACCACCGTCGGCGAAGTCGTTTTCAACACCGGCATGACGGGCTATCAGGAGGTTTTAACCGATCCGAGTTATTGCGGCCAGATTGTGCTGTTTACGTATCCGGAGCTGGGCAACGTGGGGATCAACCCCGAAGATGAGGAAGCCAGTCGCCCCTATGTGTGTGGGGCGATCGCGCGCAATGTATCGCGCCGGCCGAGCAACTGGCGATCGACCGAAGCCCTGCCGGACTACATGACCCGCCACGACATCCCCGGAATTTACGGGGTCGATACGCGGGCGATCGTCCGCAAAATCCGAGCCGTCGGCGCAATGAACGGCGCAATTTCCACGGAAATCCTGGATCCCGCCGATTTGCTGCGACTGGTGCAACAAACACCCACCATGGCCGGCCTGAACCTGGTGAAGGAAGTCACCACCCCAGAAATCTATGAGTGGACCGAAGGCACGCAACCGGAGTGGGAATTCAACCCCGCCACGGAAGCCGCCCGCGCCACCACGGGCGATCGGCCCCTGACGGTGGTGGCCCTCGACTTTGGGGTCAAGCGCAACATTCTGCGACGGCTGGCCAGCTTCGGCTGTCGGATCATCGTCGTGCCCGCCAGCACCCCTCTGGAGACGATTTTGGGCTTTGAACCGGATGGCGTTTTCCTGTCCAACGGCCCCGGCGACCCGTCCGCCGTCACCGAAGGGATCGCCACCGTGCAACAACTGCTGAGCGCCAACAAGCCGATGTTTGGCATCTGCATGGGCCACCAAATCTTGGGACTGGCCCTGGGAGCCGAAACCTTCAAGCTGAAGTTTGGCCACCGGGGCTTGAATCAGCCGGCGGGCTATGCGGGGCAGCAGGTGGAAATTACCAGCCAAAACCACAGTTTCGCGATTTCGGATGGCTCACTCGCGGCGGCGAACGTGGAGGTGACGCACTTGAACCTGAACGATCGGACGATCGCCGGGTTGCGCCACCGCGACCTGCCTCTGTTCTCGGTGCAATACCACCCGGAAGCCAGCCCCGGCCCCCACGACGCGGATTATCTGTTTGAAAAGTTCGTGCGATCGATGCAGGATGCACGCCGCCACCGATCGCCCGCCACGGTCTAGGACGTAGGGGCGTACGGCCGTACGCCCCTACAGGTGCGGCTCAAAAACACCAAAAAAATAAGGGGCCGCGGCCCCTTACCCACCAAAGTTTATCGAACGTGACTTGAACCGGAAAAACCCATATCAGGACTCTGACAATTGGGCGAGGAAAACCGAGGAACGCAATAGCCACGATCGCCGCAGGGCAGTTAGCGCACCGTACCGCGCAGGGCTTCTGCATCAATTCCTGGTAACAGGAATAGCCGCAGCAAATGCCCAAAAATCTGCAATTGAATCGGAATTTTTCGCAGGGTTTTTAGCCACTTCGGTTGCGACGATCGCTCAACCTTTGCCATCACTTGGTTGAGATCAGAACATTGATGCAGCCGATTCATAAATTCCGGGTTCTCCACATCTAAGGTCGAAGGGAACGCCCGCGCCGCCGTTTCGTTGGTTTTGCGAATCACCTCCGCGTCAAAACTCGTGGGATCAATGCCCAAGGTGCGGTAGAAGTTCGATCGCTCGTGTACCGTCAGCGTGTGCGTTGCAAAGACGGTCAACAGGAAGAACCGACTCCACAATCGCGATTGCCAGGTATTCCACAGGCTGGGCTGCGATCGCAACAGGGCCTTGAAAATATCGCCATGGCGGTTCTCATCCTGACACCAAGGCTCGAAGTATTTAAACAGCGGATAAAACTGATTTTCCGGGTGCTGTTCCAAATGCCGATGGATCAGAATATAGCGCCAATAGCCAATTTTTTCCGAGAGATAAACGGTGTAGAGCACCCACTCGATCGGGAAAAAGGTGTACTGACGATTTTTCGTCAAATAACCCAGATCCAGGGTGCGCCCAAAATCGCCCATGGCCTTGTTCAAAAATCCCGCGTGGCGTGCCTCATCCCGCGCCATTAGTTGGAACATTTCCGCCAAAATCGGGCTGCGTTCCTTCACGCGGCGCGACAGTTCTTTAAACAATAGAAACCCGGAAAATTCAGAAACGCACGATCGCTCCAGGTAGTCGATAAACGCCTGGCGAGCCTCGCCCGTAATGTGATCCCACGATTGGTTAAAGGACTGATCGCGCACAAAGTGATCGCGGTTGTAGTCCGCGCGCATTTCCTCCAACATCGCCTCCAGCTCGGTGGCTTGCGAGGACAAGTCGAGGCCCGCCGCCACCTCAAAGTTCGTCGTATAAAAGCGCGGCGTGAGTAGATTTTCCTGAATTGCGACCTGTTTGGCGATCGCGGGCTTAGACAACGAATCAAGCATAGGTCGGGAGTTTGGCTAGGGGACAGGATGCAGATCGGGGGCTGGTCGTGCTCGGTCGTGTTTATTGTGTTTGTTGCGTTTGTTGCGTTTGTTAAGTTATGAGAATTTCATTCCATTGAATCATTTAATCGCTATATGGTTATTTATCGTTAACAGAATTTTACGCAGCCTAGGAGCTGGCCGCCATGAGCCACGACCTGCGCCACGACCCCAACCCTTCTATCCACAGCGATTCCAGCCCATTTCCCAACCCGATCGGCCACAACTTAGCCAGCCGCCTGCGAGAAGGGACTCGACAATCCCACACGAGCGCTGAGAATACGGCTTATATGAAGTGCTTCTTGAAAGGCGTGGTCGTGCCCGTCGCCTTCCAAAAGCTATTGGCTAATTTGTATTGGATTTATGACGCGATGGAGGCGGAGTTCGATCGCCTCCAAGACCACCCCATTCTGCGCCAAATTCACTTTCCCGAATTACGACGCAGCGAAAATCTGGCGCAGGATTTGGCCTTTTTCTATGGCGAAGACTGGCAGGATTGCATCACTCCCAATGGGGCAGGATTGACCTATGTAATGCGAATTCATCTGATGGCGCGCGATCGCCCGGAGCGGCTGGTAGCCCATGCCTATGTTCGCTACCTCGGTGATTTATCCGGTGGTCAAGGCCTGCGAAAGATTGTCCGATCGGCCTTGAATTTGCCCGCCGATCGCGGCACCGGTCTCTATGAATTTTCGGCGTTACCCACGCCAGAGGCCAAGCGAGATTTCAAGATGCACTATCGCGATGTATTGAATGCATTGCCCTTGAGTGAAACCGAGGTGCTAGGAATTATTGAAGAGGCTAACTTAGCCTTTCAGTTGAACTGCAACCTCGTCCACAGCTTGGAGCCTCATATTCAAGCGGCGATCGATCCCCAACAGTTTGCACAAATCACGAACGACTCCCATCAAGGCAGCACGGAACTGGTGGAAGTTGGCCGATAAGGGGCGATCGGGTCATCGGATGAACATCATCGGATCAACAACCGAGTAATCACCATCCCATGGCCCAGTCCCTGGCTCAACTCCCTGGGCTACAGAGTTTTTGACGGTTCTTTTTTGCATCAAGGATAATTGGACTCATGCAAGTTTTAGATCGCGATTTAAATGTGGCATTTGATGCAGAATTGATTCAAAAATATAATTGTTCACTGCCTCGCTATACGAGCTATCCACCGGCAACGGAACTATCAGCAGATTTTTCGGCGCTTGACTGGGTGCGATCGATTCATCACGGCAACGATCGCCAAACACCCCTATCGTTGTATTGCCACATTCCCTTTTGCGAAACAGCCTGTTATTTTTGCGGTTGCAACACGGTAATTACGCAACACAAGGCGGTGGCAGAAACCTATTTAGATTATCTGACGCGGCACATTGAACAGGTGTCCAATCATCTGTCGTCCGATCGCCTTGTCAACCAAATGCACTGGGGCGGCGGTACTCCCAACTATTTATCGATCGAACAAGTCGAACAATTGTGGACTGTTTTGCAGCGCCATTTTCGGTTTGCCCCGGATGCGGAACTCTCGATCGAAGTCAACCCGCGCCCGCTAACCCGTGATTATATTTCTGCCTTGCGATCTCTAGGGTTCAATCGCATCAGTTTCGGGATTCAAGACTTTAACCCGATCGTCCAGGAAGCGATTAACCGGATTCAACCGGAAGAGATGTTATTCCAGGCGATGGATTGGATGCGATCGGCCGGTTTTGACAGCATCAACGTCGATTTAATCTATGGGTTGCCCTTCCAAACCCTCGCCAGTTTCCAAGAAACCTTAAATAAAACCCTGGCGCTCAATCCCGATCGCATTGCCGTTTTTAACTTTGCCTATGTGCCCTGGATGAAGCCCATTCAACGGCGGATTCCCTACGATGCCTTGCCTTCCGCCGAAGAAAAGCTGGAGATTTTGCAAATGACGATCGCCACGCTGACCCAAGCGGGCTACACCTTCATCGGCATGGATCACTTTGCCAAGCCCAACGATGAATTGGCGATCGCCCAACAACAAGGCCAGCTCCACCGCAACTTCCAGGGCTACACCACCAAACCCGAGTCAGATTTGATTGGCTTCGGGATGACCTCGATCGGCATGTTGCACGACGTTTATACCCAAAATCAAAAGCGCCTGCGCGATTATTACCGGGCGATCGACCACAATCAATTTCCGATCGAACGCGGCGTGGCGCTCGATGCCGATGACATCCTGCGGCGCTCCATCATCATGGAATTAATGTGTCAGTTTCAGATCGATCGCGATGCCCTCGCTGAGAAATATGACCTACCCCTCAAAACCAGCCTCGAAGCCCAATTTCCCCAAGAATATTTGGACTTGCGCGCCCTCGAAGCCGATGGATTAGTACAACTCATGCCCAACCAAATTCGCATCACCCCGATCGGGCGGTTGTTAATTCGGAACATTGCCTCCGTCTTCGATCGCTACCTGCGCGAACAAAGCTACCAAGGCTTCTCCAAAGCGGTCTAGGGACTGTCATCAAATCCCCACAACCCTGATTCTGCCGTTGTGAGATCTCGGGGGGCAAGGGGCTTAAGCCCCTTGTCTGGGACGGTTTGCCTAGGAAAATCAACCATTTCCACCCCAATCGATCCAATTGGATGACACGCTCCAATCCCAAAGTTGCTGGCTGATCAGGATTTTTTGGGATCCAATTCAGCACGCCACCGCCAAAGTTGGCATCACCATTGCCATCCAACCATCCTTGAATTGACCCACCATTAAACACAAAAAGAGGCGCGATTTCCGCGCCTCTTTTCATTTGAAATATCGTAGAAGATTGGGGGGGATGAGAGGCAAGGGACAATCAAAAATTCACCCGTGTCTACTCACCCACCCGCCTCAAAAACCAATTACTTCCACTTATTCGCAATCAGTTCCGCCAAGTCAACAACGCGCTGGCTGTAGCCCCACTCGTTGTCATACCAAGCAATCACCTTCACCAAATCGCCGCCCATCACCATCGTCAGGCTGGCATCGACGATCGAGGACGCATCCACACCCTTGTAGTCCGAAGACACCAACGGCAGATCGCTATATTCCAAAATGCCCTTCAGGCCATTTTCCGCCGCATGTTTCAGGGCATCGTTCACCTGTTCAGTGATCGTGCTCTTCTCAACCTGAGCCACAAAGTCAACCACTGAAACGTTCGGGGTCGGAACGCGCATCGCGATCCCGTTCAGCTTGCCCTTCATTTCCGGCAACACCAACGCCACGGCCTTCGCCGCACCGGTCGAAGTCGGCACAATATTCATGGCCGCCGCCCGCGCCCGACGCACATCCCGGTGGCTTGCATCCAGCAACCGTTGGTCGCCAGTGTAGCTGTGGGTGGTGGTCATCGTGCCCTTGATGATCCCAAAGTTTTCGTGCAACACCTTGACCACGGGGGCCAAGCAGTTGGTGGTGCAGCTCGCGTTGCTAACGATATTGTGCTTGTCGTGGTCGTAATCGCCATGGTTTACACCCATGACGAACGTACCAACGCCTTCGCCCTTACCGGGGGCAGTAATCAGCACTTTCTTCGCACCCGCTTGGATGTGCTTAGAAGCACCTTCTTCGCTAATGAAAACGCCGGTCGATTCGATGATCAGGTCAACGCCCCACTCGGCCCAAGGCAACTTGAGCGGGTCACGATCAGACACGCATTTGATCGTTTTGCCGTTGACGGTAATTGAATTTTCGTCGGCCTGGATGTCGGCGTTTAGCTTGCCGAGCATCGTGTCGTATTTCAGCAGGTGAGCATTCGTTTTGGGATCGGATGTATCGTTAATGCCCACCAATTCGAGCTGGCTGTCTTGACGGGTCAACCAGCATCTTAAAAAGTTACGACCGATTCGGCCAAAACCGTTAATGGCGACTCTAATCACTATGCTATGCCCTCGCGTGTTTAGGGTGTATTAAGGAAATAGTTGACATCCTCCCCGTCCTAAAAACATGGGGATTTTGGCCCTAGCCCAACAAGCGAAGTTGCTCGACTAGGCCACGGGTTGACGCTTCATCGGCGGCGGCTGGCGAACCAGTCTGATGCTTGACTCCGCGTCCGTTTTTAGTCTCGGACTGCCCGCCCGCGACTTTCAGTTCAAACTAATCGAACCGATCAACCCAAAAGCCGCCTTAGAAGGGCGGGGTTTCAGACCCGTTTCTTTTGGTGATAGTACCCAAAATCATATCCTACAGGCTAATTGCACTATCTGATTCTGGGAACTGTGGCGGGGACGATCGGGCAGGGCCATGGGACTGAATTGAACCCCATGGGCACAACGCACGGAATGATCGCAACCGTCCGGCGATCGCCGAGACAATCTCGATCGGTAGCCAGCGAGACAGCAGGCTTCCATGATCCCATAGCCCTAAACCGGAACCGTTACCCGGCGCTTAAAACAATATCAGGACAGTCGACAATCACAACCATCGTTTTCTTGCGCGACTTCTTGCACAACTTCTTCCGTCATCTTTGCCGACCGATCGCCCCGGCCACCGCCGCCCCTTGTGGATCGCAATCCGCGCTAACAACGACGCTTGAGCGAGGACGAAAAGACCACCTACCCGCGATCGAGAGGGAATGATCGGGCAAATTTACGCCACCCCAAATCTGCCCCAAACCCAGAACCTAAGGCAATCTCAGCAGCCCAGTCTATTCACTGCGGCAATTTGACGCTTGCTGATATGATATGGCGTGATTGTTGGTGTGGTGTTTTGAGGAGCGACAATGCCGAATCTTGTGGATTTTAGCGGGAGGCCTTTCCACTTTATTGGCATCGGTGGCATCGGCATGTCGGCTCTCGCGTACATTCTGGTTCAACAGAAGATCCCCGTTTCTGGATCCGACGCGCGATCGAGCCACATTACCCAACGACTCGAACAACTTGGCGCACAGATTTTTTGGCAGCAAACCGCATCGAACTTTGACACCTTTCGCCCCCAAGGTGAGTCGATCGCCCCTGTAGCCGATGTCACAGCCAACGTCACCGAGTCAACCATCGAGCCACCGCTTGAGTCAAACACCGAGCCGAATCATGATCGAACGGCGACCGTAACCATCGCCCCCGCACAGGAATCGCTTTATACATTACCGCAAGTCGTTTGCTCCACAGCCATCCAAGCCGAAAATGCCGAATATCAGGCTGCCATCGAGCTAGGTTGCCCAATCTTGCATCGATCCGATCTGTTGGCGGCCTTGATGCAGCGCTACCAAGGCATCGCGATCGCCGGAACCCACGGCAAAACCACCACCAGCAGTCTGATTGGGTACATGCTCCTGAGCGCCGGAGTTGATCCAACCATCATTGTGGGAGGCGAGGTCGCGGCTTGGGACGGCAACGCCAAACTGGGCCAGGGGCCCTACCTCGTCGCCGAAGCCGATGAGTCCGATGGATCATTAATCAAACTCTCCGCAGAACTCGGCGTTATCACGAATATCGAACTCGACCACCCCGATCACTACCAGTCACTCGATGGGGTGGTCGAAATCTTTCGGCAGTTCACCCACAACTGTCGGCGGTGGGTCGGCTGCTTGGACTGTCCCACCCTGCACGATCGCCTGAAGCCTGACATTTCCTACAGCCTTGACCCCACCATGGGCGCTGACTACACCGCGATTGATCCCCAGTACAACGCCGACGGCGTGGTCGCAACGGTGCTCGAACGGGGCCAGGTGCTGGGTACGGTGCAGCTCCAACTGATGGGTCAGCACAACCTCAGCAATGCCCTGGCGGCGATCGCGGTGGGGCGCGCCTTAGGCCTCAGCTTTGCGCAAATTGCCACAGGACTCGCCGGCTTTCAGGGGGCCCAGCGCCGATTCGAGCATCGGGGCACAGAAGCAGGGATCGCACTCTACGACGACTATGCCCACCACCCCAGCGAAATCCGTGTCACCCTAGCGGCGGCGCGGCAGCGACTGGGCGCACAGGTGGGCGGATCGCGAGTAGTGGCAATTTTTCAGCCCCATCGCTATAGTCGCACGCAAACCTTCCTGGAGGACTTCGCCCAATCCTTTCAGGATGCAGATTTAGTCGCCATTGCGGATATCTATGCCGCCGGTGAGAAACAAGTTCCAGGACTCAGCGGCCAAACCTTGGCCGATCGGGTGGCGGCTTACCATCCCAATGTGTCCTACTGCGGTTCGCTCGATAACACACACCAATTTCTGTCCGAGTCCCTCAAGCCCGGTGACTTGGCTCTCTTCTTGGGGGCGGGAAACCTGAATCAGATTGTGCCGCGCGTGCTGCACGATTTAGCCGTGCGGGTCGATCGGGTCTCAGACAGCTCTGCCACAACGCCTTAGCGCCTTTGGTGGCGGGCGCGATTTTGCGCCGCTGCTATCTCGCTGACTGAACCTCCCAAAACAGCCCTCTAGAGTTGGATGCGATCGATCGCATTCCAGCTCCTCGTATCCAGGCTTTGTTGCACGGTTTTGCTACATCCTCCCTTGTCGCAATTTTGTTTGTTGCAATCTTGAACCTATGGTGACTCAACTGCAATCGCCCGCTGAAAAGACGAGTAGCCTGATTCAGTCGAATGTGTCCCTGGCACGTTTCACCTCGTTTCGGGTTGGTGGCCCAGCGGAGTGGTATGCCGCTCCGAAAACCCTTGAGGATTTACATGAGTGCTTTGAATGGGCCGATCGCCATAGCGTGCCGGTCACGTTGCTGGGCGCGGGATCGAATTTGTTAATTAGCGATCGAGGCGTTTCGGGGTTGGCGATCGGCACGCGCTATCTCCGGCGGATTCAGATCGATCGCGACAACGCCCGCATCACCGCTGGCGCGGGCATCTCCATGGCCGCCCTCGCCTGGAAAGCCGCGTACCTGGGCTGGAGCGGCCTGGAATGGTCCGTGGGGATTCCCGGCAGCATCGGCGGCAGCGTCGTGATGAATGCCGGGGCCCATGGGCGCGAAATTCGCGATATTTTGCACCAGGCCACGATTCTGTCGCCGCAAACGGGCAGCATCCAGCAAAAATCAGCGGATACCCTGGGCTACAGCTACCGCACATCCAGCTTGCAGGGCATTGGACAACTGGTGACGGAAGCCACCTTCCAGCTCCAGCCGGATTGCGATCCGATGATCTTGCAGGCTCAAACGCGGGAGCATCTGGAGCGCCGTCATGCCACACAGCCCTACCATTTACCCAGTTGTGGCAGCGTGTTTCGGAACCCGGAACCCCATAAGGCGGGTTGGCTGATCGAGCAATCGGGCTTGAAGGGCTACCGGATTGGCGGGGCGGAAGTGGCGCAGATGCACGCCAATTTCATCCTGAATCGGGATAATGCGACGGCGACGGACATTTTTAATCTGATCGACTGTGTGCGGGGTGAGGTCTATCGTCGATGGGATGTGCTGTTGGAACCGGAGGTGCGGATGTTGGGTCAGTTTTGCGCGGTCTAGGAGGCGGTTGAGTTGCTAACGATCCCGCTCGATCGCCGCTATGCCCTAGTGCATGAATGGCTGACTCCTCTGGCGACGGGGGGGTCGGAGTTGGTGGTGCGGGAAATTGTGACGCAGCTCGATCGCCTGTTGCCGGAGCCGGCGGCTATTCATGCGTTGATTGATTTCGAGTCTAGCAACCCTGACAGCTATTTGTATGGTCGTGCGATCGGCCACACATTTTTGCAACGGTTTCCGGGGGCGAGACGGGGGGTGCAACGCTATCTACCGTTGTGGCCGCTGGCGATCGAGCAGTTGGATCTGCGGGCCTATGACATCATCCTGTCGTCGTCCCACGCGGTGGCGAAGGGGGCCCTGGTAGCAGCGCACCAAATGCATGTGTGCTACTGCCATGCGCCCATGCGCTATGCCTGGGATTTGACGCAGGACTATTTGGCAGGCAGTCGATCGGGACGGGGGGCGATCGGCTGGCTGACGCGCTATTTGCTGCATCGGCTCCGGCTGTGGGATGTGCTGTCGGCGAATCGGGTGGACTTTTTTGTGGCCAATTCGCAGACGACGGCGCGACGGATTTGGCGGTGCTATCGACGGCGAGCGGAGGTGATTTATCCCCCGGTGCAGGTCGATCGCTTCCCCTTACGCACCGCGAAACAGGACTATTACCTCTGCGTAACGCGCTTGGTGCCCTACAAGCGGGTGGACTTGATTGTGGAGGCGTTTAATCGATCGGGCTTGCCGCTGGTCGTGATTGGCGGTGGGCCGTTGCTGGAGTCGTTGCGCGATCGGGCAAAACCCAACGTGCAACTGCTGGGCGAACAATCGGATGCGGTGGTGGTGAATGCGATGGCCGAAGCGCGCGCCTTTGTCTACGCGGCCTTTGAGGACTTTGGGATCGCGCCGGTGGAAGCCCAGGCCTGCGGTACGCCGGTGATTGCCTTTGCCCAGGGCGGCACGGGCGAAACGGTGCGGGACTATCGCCGCGATCCCCACGGGGGCACGGGGGTGCTGTTTGCGGAACAGACGGCGGCGGCGATCGAGGCGGCCGTTCAGGACTTCGAGACAATTCGATCGACCCTCAGCGCCGAGGCGATTCACCACCACGCGCAATCCTTTAGCCCCGAGGTGTTCCGCGATCGCTACTTTGGCTTTGTGAATTGGTGCTGGCAGGAGTTCCAGGGCGATCGGTTTGGCCGCTCCTAGCGGATCATCGCCCGGCGATCGCGGGGCCTATTTGCCCAATTTGCCCATGGCGCGATCGGCCTCCTGCTGCAACTGCTGGCGGCCATTGCGAATCACCCGCAGCATGTCGCCCAGTTGCCGCTCAATGCTGCCCAACACCCGATCGGCGTAATCATCGGCCCCGTCTTGGATCGCTTCGCACTCGGCGATCGCCGCCCGCCGCATTTCTTCCAGTTCCGCCGCCGCCGCCTGACGGGTTTGATCCAGTTCCGCTAGCAGGCGATCGCGCGCCGCCTGGCATTCCTCTTCCACCTGGCGATGGATCGAATCGGCCTCCAGTTGGGCATGGCGCACCAGCTCCGTTTCGGAAATGGCGCGGGCGGCCTGCTGGCGCGATCCCTCAATGATGTCCTTCGCCTGTTGCTGCGCCTCAAACAAAATCTGTTCCCGCTGCCGGACGATCGCCTCCGCTTCCCGAAAGGCGGCGGGCAGATTCAACCGCACCGCGTCCAACTGATCCAACAACAGTTCCTCATCCACCAGTGTTCGCCGGCCGAAGGGAATTCGCGGACTGTCGAGCACGATTTCTTCGAGCCGATCGAGCGCCCGTTGAATATCAAAATTGCCCGATCGCGCCGCAGTCGTCGCCGGAGCCGCTGGGGTCTCATGCGCTGCTGCTTCCGCCGCCGAAGCTGCCGGATCTGCTACGGGCTGGGGGGCGAAACCAGAGGCATCTGAGGAAAACATCGCTGAATCTCCGCAACAACAGGATCGGGAACGAGGCGATCGACCGGGCCACCAAAGCGGGCGATCTCTTTCACCAAGCTACTACTCAAAAAACTATACTCATTGCGCGTTGCCAAAAAGACCGTTTCGATCGCCTCCGAAAGGGTCTTGTTGGTGTGGGCCATCTGGAGTTCGTACTCAAAATCCGACAGCACCCGCAATCCCCGTAATAATACGGTGGCCTGCTGCTGTCGAGCGTACTCCACCGTCAGCCCATCGAAGGTATCGACCTTAACATTGGACAAATGCGCGGTCGATCGGCCAATCAGCTCCATGCGTTGCGCCACCTCAAACAGCGGCTGTTTATTCGGATTCCGCAGCACCGCCACGATCACCTGATCGAACAGTTTGCAGCCTCGCTCAATGATATCCAAATGCCCCAAGGTAATGGGGTCAAAACTCCCCGGATAAACCGCCTTGACACCCATCCTCAGCCCCGTCCTCCATGAATTAATTGCGTCTTCGATCGCGGGATTAATCGCGCCTTCGATCGAGCCTTACGGGCGATCGACCCGCTCCAAATACTGCGCCGCCAACAGATACGCCCCCGCCTCAAACCGAATCGCCCACGTATTCCCCGGTCGGCAACCCAGCACCGTGCCCTCCACGCCCACGGCCAGCACCGACGGCGGCCGCAACATCGGCATCGGTTCCGCCGTTTTCACATAGGGCGGCAGGGCCACCAACCGCACCCGATCGCCCGCCACCCACTCGATCGATTCACTCATCATTTCAGCCCCCCCTTCAGAACCCCTACAAGCCTAAAACCCAGTCCAGACAAGGGGCTTAAGCCCCTTGCTCCGAGACTTGCCGCCTAGCGAGCGCGGGCCACGATCGCCCGGTGGCGCACCGTCGTGTTGACGATCGTCGGCGCTTCAAACCCCGCCTGCTCGATCGCCCGGCCCAAATCCAGCGCGAAATATTGATCCAAATACGGCTCCGTGCTCTTCAGCAGCGTCAGGATGTAGGGCGGCATCTTGGCGTAGATTTCCGACTTCGGATTCATATCCATAATCGCCAAATGGCCGCCGGGTTTCAGCAGTCGCCGCGCCTCCTGCAAAATGACGATCGCCGCCGATTGGGGCAACTCGTGATAGACCAAACAAGCGGATACCAAGTCGTAGCTCGCGGCCGGCAATCCCGTCGCTTCCGCCGCTGCGTGCACCCAGGTCGGCCGGGTGCGGTGCAGGTTCATCGGCGAATGCTCCGTGTTGTAGGCTGCCACGGCTAGGAAATTGGGCGACAGATCAACGCCGGTCAACTGCGCTTGCGGATAAACGTTTTGCAGGGCAAAGGTGCTCATGCCAACGCTGCAGCCCAAATCCACGATCGCCTGGGGATCGGGCGAAATCTGCGCCTTCAGCACGTTGTGGTACGCCGCCCGCAGCTTTGCATCGCCTTCGGGCGTTTTTTCGCCAAAAATCGTGGAATGCACCGAATAGGCCGCCACTTCCACCTCGCTGGCCGGCTCCCAACCCAAATTGCCGCGATCGTATGCATGAAACGGCTTGAGGTAATAGTCCGGGTACGCCAAATCGGGATTGGTGACTTGGGCCAGCTCCGCCGACCAATCGCGGCTTTGCAACTCGGCGGCAATCTTGCGCCAGGGAATGCCCATGCCTTCGGCCCGATCGATCATCATTTTGCGAGCGCGACTGCGGGCAAAATTCGCCAGGGGCTTGATAGCCAGCAGGCCATTCACAAGGCGGGAGGCGAGGCCAGGTTGCACGAAGGTGGTGGCAGTCATGGTGTCGATCGAGTCTCGAAAAAACGATTGAAAACTTGAATAATGCGGGAAAAATTTCTAGGGTCGCTGACGATCCCGGCGATCGCGCTGACTCGCTGGGGCCGATTCAACGGGTGGCTGCCATTGTATCAGGGGCGATCGGCCGGCTTCCGGCCGTTGGTCGCCCCTCGGGCAGTGGGCTATGATTTTGCCTGAACAGCCGAGGTCTGACCGGCAGCGCAACATTCGCGCAATATTCTCAGCGAAATATTCTCAGCGAAATATTTCCCACCCTGCTATGCAATCGCCCAACCTGCAAACCCTCAGCGCCGTGTTGAAAGTGGCGATCCTGTCGGCGGTACTCTCGATCGCCATCAAGCTAGCGGCCACCGGCTCGATCGACGCGCCGCCGGACTGGGTGGCTTGGCTGCTGATTTTGCTGCCGTCGGCGCTGTTGGCCGTCTGGATGTGGCAACAGGGGCCGGCCGATCGGCCCCACGGCTGATTAGCTCGTGACGATCGACCCGCGACGATCGACCCGTGATCATTCGGTCAGGATGGGCGATCGCACTTCATTGCACAGAACGCTATTGCACAGGATGTGAACGGATGACCCTAGGGCGCTGGCTCGGCTTACTTGTCTTCATTGCCTCGCTGTACGTGCTGTGGTCTGTGCGGCAGTTGGTGCTGATGATTTTTGGGGCGATCGCGATCGCAGTGGCCATCAATCGGCTGGCTCGCGCCATCCAGAACCGCACCCCGATCAAAAAGCGGACGAGCACGATTTTTGCGGCGATCGGGCTGCTGATCGCGATCGGCTTCGGGGCTGTGTTGTTGATTGTGCCGCCCTTTGCGTCCCAGTTTCGGGAGCTGACCCAACTGGTGCCGATGGCGCTCGATCGGCTCGATACCTGGTTCAACACCCTGTCCGAGCAGCCCGTCGGCCAATGGCTGCAAACCATCTCGCCCAACCCCGACTTTCGCAGCCTGCTCACCCAGGCCCAACCGGCGATTAACCGACTGTTTCAGGGCGGTTTTGCCCTGTTTGCCAGCACCTTGGGTGGGGTCTTGAACCTGCTGCTGGTGGCCATTTTGGCGCTGATGATGCTGTTTGACCCGTTGCCCTACCGCAATGCGTTTATTCAGCTTTTTCCGTCGTTCTACCGGCGGCGGGTGGGCACGATTCTCGATCGATGCCGCGTGTCCCTCGATGCCTGGCTGATCGGCATTTTGTTAAACATGTCGATCATTGGCGTGCTTAGTGGCACGGGGTTGGCGCTGATGGGGGTCAAACTGGCCCTGGCGCACGGGGTGCTGGCCGGGTTGCTGACCTTTATTCCCAACGTGGGGCCGGTGTTGAGCGTTTTGCCGCCGATGCTGGTAGCGGTGTTGGACGATCCGCTCAAATCCCTGCTGGTGTTGGGGTTGTATGTGATCGTGCAGCAGTTGGAAACGAATTTGCTCACGCCGATGGTGATGTCGAAGCAGGTGTCCCTGTTGCCGGCGGTGACGCTGATTGCGCAGATCTTTTTTGCGACGTTTTTTGGGTTTACGGGGCTGGTGCTGGCGCTGCCGCTCACGGTGGTGGCGCAGGTTTGGTTCCAGGCGGTGTTGGTGGAGGATGTGCTCGATCGATGGGAAGCGGGGCCGCGCTGGCTGCGATCGACCCTGGACATTGCGGCCGAGCCGATCGCCCCGGAATTGCCGCCGCCCCCCGAGCCGGAACCCCAGCCGGAACCCATGCGCGATTGATTTTGCGCCTCCCGTGACCCATGGTTTACCCGTGACCATGGTTTAGTAGATCACTTTTTCCCAAAACCAGCGATCGCCCAGCCGCCGCGTGCGTTGGTAAACGAGATCGCTGGAGCCGCTGTTGTTGATGCTCTGCCCGTCGGCCCGGTAGACGACGCTAATGGATCCGTCACCCAGCCCGATCGAGAAAACCACAAACTCGGCGGAGGCCAGGGTTTTGCCGTCGGCTTGGCGGGTCACGATCAATCGCCACCCCAGGTGCTGATAGGGACAGGGCAATGGGATGGATGCGCGGTTGTACTGTCGATCGGTTGGGGGCAAGGGGGGCAAGGCGATTTTTCCCTGCTCCAGTTGCTGCACAACGGCGCGATAGGCTGGCGCGTAGATCGCAAAGGTTTCCGGGCGGGGAATCGAGAGGAAATAGGAGCCGATCGCGATCGCCAGGGTCAAGCCACTCGCGAACACCAGGATGCGGACGGATTTAGTCCAGCGCCGTTGTTGCCATTCTTGCCACCCCAACAGCCCCCAGGAGCCAAGGGCGATCGCCGCCAAAACCCGCGAGATTAGTTCCCCAGGGCCCATGACGCTCCAGAAGCCCACGCTCACCGTGGCTAGGATCGCGATCGCCAAACTCCACCAGGGCAGGGGCCGACCCGCGAGCGATCGGCGATAGTGCCAGGGCAGATAGGCCGCCCAAGCCCACAGCCCCAGCCAGCCCAACCAGTCGCCCAATTGAGGCCCCAAGGCGGCCACCACGGCGACCACGGGAAGACTCACAAGGGCGATCGCGCCCCACAGGGAACCGATCGCCCAGGGACTCGGCCGGGGTCGATCGGCCCGCTGCGGGCCACACCACTGGGGCCAAGCCCACATCACCCCCAGCCCGATCGCATCCAATACCAAAAAAACGAATGGCTCATTGCCCGTAGCACCGTTGATGCAGGCGAGTCGCCAAACGATCGCCGGCCACAACCGCACCAGCGATCGACCCAGGTGCAGCGCCACCACTAGCCCCAAAATTGCGATCGCCCACTGCTTTGATTTCACACGCCCTGCCTTCAACGTTGCCGCCCGATTGCCCGATCCACCCGCAATTCTGGCAAGCCGATCGGGCGATCGTCAGGCCCCGGCCCACGACTCCAGATCGCGCGATCGCAGCCACACCGCTAGAATGGCAACAACTCACCGCTTGCTCATGGTTGGGGCAAGCGCTTGCGCTACATGGCCTTTAGCGACAGTCGGCGCTACTACCAAATTTTGGAACTTGAGCCGGGGGCTTCCGCCGAGGAAGTCAACCAGGCTTATAAGGATCTGGCGTTTGTCTGGCATCCCGATCGGATTCCCGATGACAATCCCCGTTTGAAAGCCAAAGCCCAGGACAAGCTGAAGCAACTGAACGAAGCGCGGGGCTTTTTCCGAACCCATTTCCGCCACCGTCCCAGCACTGCCGCCAAGGTCGATCGAACGGTGGCCCAGCCCCAGCCCTATGCCCGATCGACCCACGCCGGTGCCACAAACCACGCGGCCTACGGTAGCGACCCCACCCACGGCCCCACGGTCAACCCTCGTACCAGCCCCCAGCGCCACGCCGAGCCTGACCCCTTTGCTTGGCGCACGGCGACCCGTCGATCGCCCTTCAACACCCATCCGCCCTCGGAACCGGCCGCCAACCCACCCCAAACCAGCCCCCAAACCAATGGCCATGGGGCGGAACCCCGAGCCACAACCCAGAACCACAACCCCTATCCCCCCTACGCCAGCGTGCCGGAGCCACCCCCCCGGCGGCCGCGCCCCCCGATCGTCCCGCCCCAGTGGCAAGATCGGCCACCGCCGCGGCCCAGCGTCGATTTGAGCGGGGCCCAGATGCGTGGGGCCAATTTGCGAGAGCGCGATTTTGCGGGCCGCAACCTCAGCGGCGCGGATTTGGCCGGGGCCGATCTGACCGATGCGTTTATGCACCGTGTGAACCTGAGTGGCGCAGATTTGAGCGGCGCACGGCTGTTTCGAGCCAATTTGTTGCAGGCGGATTTAAGCGGGGCCAATCTGAGCGAGGCAAATTTGATCAGTGCTGACCTGAGTGGCGCGGATCTGCGGGGGGCAAATCTAACCAACGCAAAGATGAGCGTCGGCGGGCGGTTGATGGTGCGGTTAACGGGGGCGCGGCTGGATGGGGCGATCGTCCCGGCCGATTTGCAGCGATCGCCCTAGTTCTCGTTCGGGGGCGGCGGGGTGGCTTCCCAGTCGGGACAACCGCCCTCTTCCCAGCCAAAGGGATGCATACCGCAAACCAAGAGCTGGTCGTTGTAGACGCGGCCATGGTAGTGGCAACATCCAATGCAGGCGGCGTGGCGATCGGGCGATGGCGGAACCTTCGGGTTGAGCTGGTCGTAAAGCGCGTCGTATTGGTTGAGGCTGGGCGATGCGTTCTCGTCGGTTGGGGGCGTGCCCACATTGGGCCAGTCTTCATCCCAAAACGGCGAAAACCAGTCAGCCATCCATTCTTCGATCGTCTGCCCGATCGCCTCCTCCATCTCGCGCCGCAGGCGATCGACCTCAATGCCCCAGGTTTCGGCCAAATGGGTTTCGACCTGGGTTTGCAATTCCGTGGCGGCTTGCTCGAAGTCTTGGGCGGATTGTTCGAGCCACTGATCCACCTGCGTGGTAACGGTTTCCACCGTCGCTTCGACTTCGCGGGCGATCGGCTCCAGCCACTTTTCGAGTTCTCGCGTCCAATTATCCATCGGTGTCTCCGATCATCCCATGGGCCTGAGGCAGGATAGGCGCGGGGACGGCGCGATCGATGGCAATGCCAATGGCGATCGATATTGATGCCAGGATGCCAGTCCCCATAATCAGCTTAAAGGCTCCGAATGATCGATAGGGCCGCGATCGCCGCAAACAAAAATCCCCCAGCCGAAGCCAGGGGATTAATCGTCAGGGTGCATCTACCTGCTCATGACTAGCGATCGCCCCGCGCCCGATCCGGACACTTTGCGCCCCTTCGATCGGAATGTGGCCCAGGGGGTTCGATGCGAATTGGCATTTGCATCGCCGATTCCCAAGTAAACGGGGGATCGATCGAGAAGATCATAATGCGCTAGTTTTCTGCTGTGTCGCCTCAACAAAGAGGCCCAATACTGAGTGATTATGAAAACCATCAATACTAAAAAGTTTGATTTTGCAACTCTAGCGAAGTCATCCTCCTCGTCCCTAGTTGGCAGAGCTAATACCTCAAGAAAATCCAAAAGCTACTGAGCATGGCCAAATCAGATTTTAGAGTGTAGTATTTATTAACAGCAATTAGCAATTTTCACGCTTTTTAAGTTTAATCCAATCTTAACATTCTCATAACTCTTCAGGAATTAACGCATGAAGCGACGACAACTTCTTCAGTATTCAACCTTATTAGTTGCCAGTGGTTGTGCCCCCGTTCTAAGCCGAGGGAATACTCAACCCCTAGTAATCAATAATCAGACCATTCGTCAACCCGATCGCTTGCGACTAGCCGTATCCGATGTCAAAGGTTTAGATGATCTAAAACAAGACTACGAAGAATTGCGACTTTTACTAGAGCAAATTCTAGAAATTGCGGTTACGTTTGTTCCCGTTGATAGCTATATTGCCGCAGCCTCAGCTCTTCAGCTAGAGAAAGTTGATTTAATTTTTACGGGCCCTTCAGAATATGTCGTCATGCGCGCAAGAGCTGATGCAATTCTTCTCTTTGGCATTGAACGAGCTAAATACTATTCCATCATTGCAGTACGAGCCGACAGTGCAATCAAAACGGTTGCTGAATTGCGTAATAAAACAGTAGCCATGTGGGAAATTGGCTCAACTAGTGGTCATTTAGGCCCAACAAAACTACTGCTTGATCACGGATTAAATCCTCAATCAAATGTCAAAATTAATCTAATGGGTAAACAGGGATTACCCGCTTTAAACCAAGGAAAAGTCGATGCGTGGGGAGGATCAATTCAGCGGTATGAAAAATTTCTTCAGGAAACTAATTTATCCCCCAAGGATTTTCCAATTATTGCGCAGGGAGAAACATTACCACCGGATCCCTTTGTCGTAAGTAGTAAATTGGATCCCATTTATCGATCAGTCCTCAAACAGCGGTTGCTACTCGATGGGGATGCGATTCTCAAAACAATCATCACAGCCGATGGTGGCAAATTTAGGGGAGGCAAAGTTGTGAATGTGGAGGATCAAGACTTTGACGAAGTAAGACTCGCCTACAAAGCCATTGGTCAAGGAGGCTTCTTTAACAAATGAGTTTCCCAGTTAACCCAGAACAATAACTTCACAACATGACGTTTAAACTTTGAATTATGAATTATGAATTATGAATTTCTATATTCCACTGCCGTTATTCGGTCTGTTATGTTCAACATAGCATTTATTAGTTCCTAAAAGTGGACCAATAATTTAGTTGAGTTAACGACTAGTTTGAATTTCTACACTGTCGATTGTCAGCACCCCACATCGAGCTAGTTACTGCTTGGCAAGAGCTAGCTCTAAACAGATCTGAAAACACCGTCCAAAATCAATCCTCACCTCTGACAATGAATCCTTGGAAAAATAGCACTAGGTGGTTTTTGGAGAAAATTCAGAAACTGAGCTTGTTTAAAAAGATTGCCTACAGCTATTCTCTTTTGATTGGGATTGTGATCGTAGGTTCAGCCGCCGGTCTTTTGCTAGGAGATTATTACCAGCGAAAGGCCCAAAGTGCCTTGCTCATTGCACGCACCCAACAGGATTTGTTAGTGCTGCTTGAAAAGGAAGTGCTCAATATTCGATCGCATCCTCAGCAACTGATGCTCGTGTTCAGCGATTCAATCTGGTTTGACTTTGAGCGATCGCGATTTAATAATCGGCTTACAACTTCAATGCAAACATTGAATTCTCTTAAAGACTTTTCCCAACAATATCCCAACAATTTGGCTGAGAGTTATCAAGAATTTTTCGCCCTTTTGCAGGGCTATAATCAAGCCTTAGATGCCTATGATCAATGGGTGAAAAATTTTTGGAAAAAGGTACAACCTGGGAATGTTTCTTCAGCAAAAGTTTCCCAAGCTCAACAACAGCTATTGGCTGAAATGCGTACTGACCAAGCATTGGCCATCGAACTAAAATTTGAGCGCCTCAATAACCGCCTAGAGAGCGTAATGGAAGCAGCTCAAAACCAACAACTGCAAGCCAGCATCAAATTCAACGATATTGAAAATTGGAGACTTCAAATCATTGGTTTAGGAATGCTGGGATCGGCTCTTTTGGCAATTGGACTAGCTTGGTTGACCAGCCGTGCCATCACTGAGCCGATCGAGACAACCACTCAGATTGCTCAACGAGTTACTCAAGAATCTCGCTTTGATTTACAAGCAACCATACATACTCAGGATGAAATTGGTATCTTAGCCCATTCTCTAAATCAACTCATTACTTGGGTTGGTAATCACACCGAAGCCTTAAACCAAAAAAATCAAGAGCTGTCAGACGCTCTGAGCCAAGTCAAGACCATGCAAAAACAGCTAGTAGTTCAGGAAAAACTTGCATCACTAGGGGGCTTAACGGCGGGCATTGCTCATGAAATTCGTAATCCCTTAAATTTTGTGAATAATTTTGCTGAGTTATCAGAGGAATTGATTCAGGAAATTCTAGAAGAAATTGACCGAGCTGATCACAATTTAAACGCTGACTCTCGAGAGAATTTTGAAGACTTACTATGTCTTCTGCAGCAGAACGTCACCAAAATTCATCAACATGGTCAGCGAGCAGAAAATATTGTAGGCAATATGCTTCTGCATTCCCGGGGAGGCTCAGGTCAGTGGGAATCAATCAGCATCAATCAATTGTTGGAAGAATCTGTGAATCTTAGTTACCATGGAATGCGGGCTAAGGATACGTCATTTAATGTCACAATTGAAAAGGATTATGATCAATCCATGCCCAATGTTGAAATTGTTCGTCAAGATATCAGCCGAGTTTTTCTGAATTTAGTCAATAATGCCTGCTATGCAGCGCATCAGAAAAAACAAGCATCAAACTCTGACTTCTCCCCGACCATTACCCTGCAAACCCAAGACCAAGAATCATTTGTTGAAATTGTGATTGCGGACAATGGAACTGGAATTCCTCCGGATCTGATTGAAAAGATTTTTAACCCATTTTTCACCACAAAGCCACCGGGAGAAGGAACTGGACTAGGGCTTTCTCTGAGTTATGACATTGTTGTGCAACGTCATTCAGGTAATTTGCAGGTCGAGTCAGAGCCTGGAATGTTTACAAAATTTGTGATAACTCTCCCCAAGACGCGATCATTTTCCTAAAACTCTCAAATAACTCACCATGAAATACACCAGAAAATATCATGAACTAGTAAGTCAAATTTGCCAGCCTGAACATTCAGAACAATAGTTTCCCAAACCAGTGTGACAACTATTTTTAAGTTGTTTTTAGGGGTCAGTCAATGCGAATTATGGTGGTTGATGACGAATTGGATATTGAGCTGCTCTTTCAGCAGAAATTTCGCAAAGAAATTAAGCAGGGCAAGATTACCTTGGAATTTGCTTTGTCTGCGGAAGCCGCCCTCGATAAACTGCGGCATGATGACCATCCTTCGATCGTGATGATCCTATCGGATATCAACATGCCGGGAATGAGTGGTTTGGACTTGTTACAGGTCATTAAGCAGGAGTTTACCTACATCAGAGTATTTCTGGTCACGGCCTATGGTGATGATCAAAATCGGCAACTTGCCACTGACCGTGGAGCTGATGACTTTATTAATAAGCCTGTCAATTTTGAGGTGCTTAAGGACAAGATTTTTGGTTTGATGACATCTTGAAATGTGGTCAAATCCTCCCAAGTTTGCGAGCAAAAAGTTATGACAAAAATCGACCCAAAAGATAAGTTAATCTTGAATTATCTATGAGGAAATAGCGCCGATTAACGTATCGTTTCCTATTGAGATGATTACCACTTCCAAAAGGCAGTCAGAATTGCCAAAAAACGACATCAATCTATTGCATCTGCCCATGGTGTAAGCTGGCAACGATTGCTGGGTGCACTAGACTAATTAAGAGGCATTCTCATGGTAGCCACTGTTCCCAGTCCCTTAGCAGCCACAAGTCAATCCAACAGTACATCGCATCTGGTGAGTAGTTCTGAGCAAAGCATGAACATGATCAATTCATGTCCAACAGAGCCAGCAACCCTGTTGTTTGTGGATGACGAGCCAGATATGGAGTTGCTGATTCGTCAGCGATTGCGAAAGGCATTGGCAGCGGGAAAATTAACATTAAAGTTCGCCCAAAACGGTGCTGACGCTATTGAGCTTATTGAAGCTAATTCGGATATTGATGTAGTGCTGACCGATATCAATATGCCTGTAATGGACGGGTTATCGCTGTTAATGCGATTGAACGAAGATCACCCTTTCATTAAAACAGTTGTTGTGTCTGCCTATGGGGATATGACAAATATTCGAGCTGCGATGAATCGAGGGGCTTTTGACTTTTTAACGAAGCCGATCGAGCGCCAAGATTTGATCACAACGATTGATCGCGCTATTGCAAAAGCGAGACAAGACAAAGCAGATCGATATATTCGAGAGCAACAAACCGCTGAGTTGCAGCGATCGGAACAGGCCTTACGGCAGCAGACGGAGACTTTAGAACAGGCTTTACAGGAACTTCAGCAGGCTCAACTGCACTTGATCCAAACGGAAAAAATGGCGGCCCTGGGGCAGATGGTTGCCGGTATTGCCCATGAGGTGAATAATCCTATTAATTTTATTGCTGGCAATATTCAATATATTGAAAAATATTCTGAGGATCTCTTGCGATTATTAGCCCTATATCAGTCTGAGCATCCTGAAAGGGATAGCCTGATTCAGGCAGAAATTGACAAGATTGACTTGAGGTTCTTGATTGAAGATCTGCCTAGAGTTTTGGCTTCGATGACACTTGGTACCGAACGAATTCAGATCCTAGTTGATTCATTGCGCCGATTTTCACGATTGGATGAATCGGATATCAAAACGGCTAATTTACATGAGGGATTAGACGGGGCAATTTTAATTCTAAAAAGTCGGCTGGCTCAGGGTATTTCAGTTCAGAAAGAATATGGCTCTTTGCCGGAGATTGAATGTCGTCCAGCACAGCTCAATCAGGTATTTATGGGGATCTTAAACAATGCGATCGATGCGTTGCTACAGAATCCTGATCGATCGCCCAAGCAAATCACCATCAAAACCCAATTTTTGGAACCGACCCAGGAAATCGAAATCCAAATCGCTGACAACGGCCCTGGGGTTCCTGAGGACATTCGACAGCGAATTTTTGATCCATTTTTTACGACCAAACCGGTGGGTCAGGGAACCGGGTTAGGATTAGCAATTTCCAGTCAAATTATTGATCTGCATCACGGACGTTTAGAGGTGATTTCACAGCCTGATGCAGGGGCAGTTTTTCAGATTTTGTTGCCCTTGAGACGAGCCGATCAATATTTAGCAACGGGTTGACAAAGCTACTGGGCGGCGTAACCAGGCTATAAAAATCCCCCAGCCGGGGCCGGGGGAATATCGTCAGGGTGCATCTACCTGCCCATGACTAGCGATCGCCCGCGGCCCCATCCGGACACTTTGCCCAGATCTTCAGTTAAGGCTCCAGGGCGATCAACGTTTTCCTTGTCTGCCTGCTAAACGGAAGTCTAACCAGATTTCACAGCGGGTGTTTGGTGGTACAGAGGCCATGAATCCCAATGGCTGCCAGGATTGCCCCTAACAAAGCCCAAACACCATCCGCAAAAAGATTAATTCGATGAATGTTTTGTCGGGCTTCTGCGATGAATAATTGGGGCAAGTCGCTGGAGGTTTCTGCTAATTTGGCAAAGTTGGTATAGGCTTTTTGCAGCAAATCCCAATCCACCAGCGCGTAATACATACAAATCGCAAAACACAGGCCACCTGTTGCAACCAGAAACAGGAGTAGTAATCGCTTAAAAGATCGTCGCAAATTCATAAAATCAAAGGCACTGCCCCAGCGGATAGTGCTTTACAGTCCAAAAACTTTAGCCCCTTTATTGGCTAAGGATCAAGGTAGATCGGTTGTTCCATCGCCTCTTCCCAGGTCAACGGCGGCTCGATCGGGAAGGTCTCCAACGCTAACCCAGTCTCGCCGTAGGCCTCATCGCGGGCATCCGCATAGGCTACTTGGATTGCCTCTGGGAGCCAAGGCTTGAGACTGGGATTCTCCGTCAGCAGGGCTTGGATCTTACGGCGGCTGATGTTGATTGTGGCCACCCAAGAGGGCGATCGCGATGCTCATACCGGCCGTTGCACCGTAGCTGATTTCTCAAAATCAACCAAGAAGCAGCTACAGTACGCATCTGATATATTGATAGCAACATCACCAAATAATTCACAGCTAGTTATTATTATGGGTCTAAAATCTAAGCGAACTTCTTCCATTTTTCTGAATGTGGAGCCTAACAGCTCTCTTGAGCAAAATCATGCTCTTGTACATCCTCGCAGCCGTCGTAAAATTGCCTTTGGCTGGTATGGCGGTAAGTTTTCCCACTTAGATTGGCTCTTGCCTCTTTTACCCCAATGCCACCATTACTGTGAACCCTTTTCTGGATCGGGGGCTGTTTTGCTGAATCGGGAACCATCTCCCGTTGAAACGTACAACGATATTGATGGTGAAGTTGTTAATTTTTTTCGAGTTTTACGGGATCATTCAGATGAGCTGATTCGAGCGATCGCCCTTACACCCTTTTCCCGGGAAGAATATTATCAGGCAATCTATGACAATTTAGATGATCTTGATGAGGTGGAGCGCGCTCGGCGATTTTATATTCGTGCTCGGCAAACTAGAACTGGTTTAGCACAAACAGCCTCATTAGGACGATGGGCCAATTGTAAAGATACCAGCCGATCGGGGATGTCTGGGGTTGTGTCTCGATGGCTGGGCGGTGTCGAAGCATTGGATGCGATCGCCCTCCGTCTCTTGCGGGTACAGATTGAAAACCGGCCTGCTCTGGATGTCATTCGCCTTTACGATGGCCCTAACACATTCTTTTACTGTGATCCACCCTATCTGCACGAAACCCGAGGTGATACCAAATCCTATGGTTTTGAAATGAGTGAGCAAGAACATCAAGAATTAGCACTTACTCTAAACCAATGCCAGGGAATGGTTGCTGTTTCGGGATATGATCATCCAGTCATGGAAGATCTATTTCCCAAATCAAAGTGGCAAAAGATTCTTGGCCCACAAAAAACAATTCATTCCACTAAAGATACGCGACAAGAAATTCTGTGGATTAATTATTCATTACCTCCAAGCTAGTTTGTAAAGTAAAGCAAAAGCTGCCTTGGCGGGTCTACACTGCAAATAAAAGTCTTTGATTTATCTAGACTCAAATTTGGAAGTTCTACTTATTACGATAATGTCCCTTGACGTGGGTTCCATCTTTCCGACGGTATCCCTGGACGTAAGTTTTTCCACCGGAGCTACTTGAACTCATCGAACTTAGTACTGAGCCCAAGGCATTCCAAAAGTCATTCTCAGCCTCTTTTGGCTTTGATGAATTGCTGTTATCTGTAGTTTTTGGACGATCTACTGTGCGTTCTTCCCTTTTCGGTTGGCTCTGGAATTTAGCCTCTCGTAGCTGTTGTTCTCGTCCTAGGCGCTCTTCCCGTTGACGATCTATTCTTAAACGCTCTTCTCGCAAGCGAAGACGTTCTTTGGTACGTTCTTCCTTCTTCCGTTTCTCTTCAGTGCGCTGCCATTCTTTTAGTAAGCGCTTCCACTCATCCAAGGACACTTGCATGTCTCTCTCAGGCAGACTAGAGATAGACCACTGAAAGCTATATGTATTGGATTCAATCTGATCTGTTTGAGATTTATATGATCCCTTGGATATTTGTTGACCAATCTTATAGACGCTCTCACGGACAAAACGAGGCAAGAATGGTGTCGGTTCGGGTCTATCCGGCTTCTTGCCAAATAAACTCCTAATGAATTCCACGACCTTTTTGACAAATCCTTTCTTTAAAAGTCGCGGAACTGCCCGTTCGGAAACCCAAACTTTGATTTCCTTATCTCGGCTACTACTAATAATCAATTGATTGTTGGATTCAAATGCTACTGAAACAATGCTCTGAGAATGGGCCCTGAAAGTGTAAGACAATGAGCCTCCAACCAAATCCCAGACACTGATATAGCCATCACTTGCGCCACTTGCAAGAAACCTTCCATTTGAGCTGAATGCCAAACTGCGGACGCTACACGAATGTCCTTGCACTGTCGCTACAGACATCCCAGACGTTACATCCCAAAGGATAATATCGCCATCGTCTCCACTACTAGCTAATATCTTGCCATCAGGGCTAAATGTGACTACACGAACTTTATCTGAATGCCCCGATAATGAAGCTAGTTCTTCGTATGTGCTAGTGCTCCATAGCTTGATGGCACAGTCACAACCGGCAGTAGCAATCAGGCTCTCATCAGGGCTAACAGCAACCGATTGAACGTAGCTAGAGTGCCCCTTGAGGATTTTAATTTCCTGACCATCTTCCAGACTATTAATCTTGACATAGTTATCATCACCTCCACTCACAATCAACTTGTAAGTGGGCAGTAGAGCAATACTTGTCACTGATTTTGGACGCTTTTTTAAAGTTAAAACTTCTCGATCTAATTTCACATCCCAAACTTTAACAATGCCATGGTCACATCCGCTGATAACCCTGTCACTCTCCGGGGTAAAAAATAATGAGCGAATTGCCTTCGTGTGATTTAGAGAACATTTTGTCACTTGACCATTATTAAGACTCCATAGCTTGACACTGCCATCATCGTTACCACAGGCAACTACCTTGTGTAATCGACTAATTGCAACAGATCGAATGCCGCGTCCAACGCTAGAGCTACTATTGAAAGTATGTGCATGTAGCCATGAGTTATTCATAGATCTGAGATTGTCACTGCTTTTAGGCTTTTTAGGTCACGGGATTTTTTCTTTATAATTATGTATTTTGTGAGGACTGTCAAGACTATAGTCCTCATTTAGTTAAAAAGTGCAAACAAAAATCCCCCAGCCGGGGCCGGGGGAACATCGTCAGGGTGCATCTACCTGACCATTACTAGCGATCGCCCCGCGCTCAATCCGGAAGGTTCTTGCATTCCCAGCCGGAATAGCGACAATGGCATCGAGATCGATCGCCCCCTTGCCGTCCCATGCCCGCCCCCGCCGACTTGGCCCGCCGCGCCGACCAACTGCGCCAAAAACTCCAGGAAGCCAGCTACGCCTACTACGTGCTGGACAATCCCGTGATGGAAGACGCGGTGTACGATCGCCTCTACCGGGAACTGGAGCAACTGGAAACCCAATATCCCGAGCTGGTTTCGCCCGACAGCCCCACCCAGCGCGTGGGCGATCGCCCGGCCGAGCGGTTCCAAACGGTGCAGCACGCGATCGCCCTCTACAGCTTGGAAAACGCCTTTGATTTGGCAGAGTTGCGGGCTTGGGAGGATCGCTGGAAAAAGGTAGCGGTCATCGGGGAACGATCGCCCGTGTTGGAGGAGTTGCCCCTGTTTCAGGCGGCTGCGACCCCGGCGGCGCTCTATGTGTGTGAGCTAAAAATCGATGGCTCGGCGATTGCCCTCACCTATGAAAACGGGCTGCTGGTGCGCGGGGCGACGCGGGGGGATGGGATTGCGGGCGAGGAGATTACCCAAAATATCAAGACGATTCGATCGATTCCGTTGCGGTTGAATGCGGCCAATCCGCCGGCCCGGTTGGAGATTCGCGGGGAGGCGTTTTTGCCCCTCAGCAGTTTTGAGCAAATCAATCGCGATCGGGCGGCGGCGGGCGAGGCTCTGTTTGCGAATCCCCGGAATGCGGCGGCGGGCACGTTGCGCCAACTGGATTCGCGGATTGTGGCGGAACGGAAGTTGGACTTTTTTGCCTACACGCTCCAATGGCCGGAGGAACTGGCCTGGCCCGATCGCCCTCGGAGTCATTGGGAGTCGCTGGAACAGTTGGCGGCTTGGGGGTTTCGGGTGAATCCCAACCGCGATCGCTGCGCTGACCTAGCGGCCGTTTGGGGCTATTGCCAACGCTGGGATCAAGCGCGCCACGAACTGCCCTACATGACCGATGGGGCGGTGATTAAGCTCGATGACTTGGCCCTGCAAACGGCGGTGGGCTTCACCAACAAATTTCCCCGCTGGGCGATCGCCTACAAATACCCGGCGGAGGAAGCACCTTCGCGGTTGCTGGCCGTGACCTTCCAGGTGGGGCGCACGGGGGCGATTACCCCGGTGGCGGAACTGGAGCCGGTGCAGTTGGCAGGAACCACCGTGGCCCGGGCGACACTGCATAACCGCGATCGGCTGCTGGAGTTGGATTTGCACCTGGGTGACACGGTGGTGATTCGCAAGGCGGGGGAAATCATTCCCGAGGTGTTGCGGGTGCTGCCGGAGCTGCGGCCCGAGGGAGCCGCACCGGTGCAAATGCCCAGCCATTGCCCGGCCTGTGGCGAGGCGGTGGTGCGCCCGGCCGACGAAGCCGTGACCCGTTGCATCAACACCTCTTGCCCGGCGATCGTCCGGGGCAGCCTGAAGCATTGGGCCGGGCGGGATGCGTTGGATATTGATGGGCTGGGGGAAAAGTTGGTGGAGCAGTTGAGCGAGGCGGGGTTGGTCAAGTCCGTGGCGGATTTGTACGGGCTGACGATCGAGCCGTTGCTGACCCTGGAGCGGATGGGGCAAAAGTCGGCGGAGAAACTGGTGAGCGCGATCGCCCGATCGACTGGTCAGCCCTGGGCGCGGGTGCTGTATGGCTTGGGAATTCGGCATGTGGGATCCAGCAATGCCAAGCTGCTGGCGGACCAGTTTCGATCGGTCGAGGCCCTCGCCGCTGCCACCGAGGAGGAGCTAACGGCGGTGAATGGGATTGGGTTGGAAATTGCTAAGTCGATTCGGGAGTGGTTCGGCTCGGCGGCCAATCGATCGCTGGTCGATCGGCTGCGATCGGCGGGGCTGCCATTGGCGGCATCCGACCCGGATCCGGATGGGGCGGACGATCGCCCAACCAACGCCGCCATCAGCGGTAAGACCTTTGTGCTAACCGGAACTCTACCGACTCTGACCCGTCCAGAAGCTCAGGCGCTGATCGAGCGATCGGGTGGCAAAGTAACTGGCTCCGTCAGCAAAAAAACCGATTATGTGGTGGTGGGCGAGGAGGCCGGCTCGAAACTCGACAAAGCCCAATCTCTGGGATTGGTCTGTATTTCAGAGGCCGAATTGCTAGAATTGCTGGCAAGTACTTAGGCCTGCCCTGCAAGCGTCAACCGCCCCAGACAAGGGGCTTAAGCCCCTTGCTCCCCACGATCCGGCAACGCAGGAATCAGGGTTTTGAGGATTTGATGACAAGTCCTAAGCCCCTTGCCCCCCAACGAGTAGCCCCGTCCGATTCTCTCCCCCAGGCTTTGTTTATGAAGGTCGATCAACGTCCCCCCAGCGTCCAGCCCCCCCAAGCGCCCGCCCCCGCCTCGCGGCCGCGCCAACCCGGTCTGCTGCGACGGTTGAGTAACAATTTTGCCCTGATGGCGACCGGGGGCCTGGTGGCGATCGTGGCCACGTCGGCGGCGGGAATCGGCAACTGGGGCCAAGGAATTGGTGAGTTTGTGGCGGCTCCCTTCACCACGCCGCAACCGCCCGCCAAGGCCGATGTGCGATCGCTGACGATCGACACGATTCGCGGAGCCAGCGCCCTGACAACGACGGTGTTTTCGATGGAAGCGATTGTCCCGGCCCAGCGCGATCGGGTGTTGGGCCAATTCGTCGTCGGTTCCACCAAGCTGCTCTACATTGCCTACGGCGAAATCAGCGCCGGGATCGACCTCAGCAAGCTAAAACCGGAAGATGTGCGACCGGGAGCCGATGGCAAGCTGGAAATTCGCCTACCGTCGCCGGAAATTCTGAATCGCAAGATTGATGTGGCCCGATCGCGCGTCTATGACTACGATCGCGGCTTTTTGGGGTTGGGCCCCGACTCGGCCCCGGAACTGATGGCCCGCGCCCAAGAGGAAGCGCTCGATCGGGTGACGGAATCCGCCTGCCAGCGTGGGTTGCTGACGGAAGCGAACAAGCGTGCGGCCACCGTGGTGCGGCAACTGCTGGGAGCATCGGGGCCAAACGATCGGGCGACGATCGTCACCCAGGAACCGAGTCCCACCGCCTGTGCGATCGCCAAGCCCGCCACCGCCGAGCCGATCGCCCCAGCCGCCACCGCACCCGCCCAACCGGCTCAACCCTAGGCCGCCACCGCCGAAGGGGTTTTGGGTTGGGGCAACATCAACGTTGGATCATCGATCGAGGCTTGACGGGTCGGCAGATCGATTTGGATCGTTGCGCCGTGGCCCAGCCGAGACATCACCGTGATTTGCCCGCCATGTTGCTGCACCACTTGGTAGGTGATTGCCAGGCCCAACCCCGTCCCTTGCCCGATCGGCTTGGTGGTGAAAAAGGGATCAAATAGTTTGCCTTGGATCGATTCCTCAATGCCGGGCCCGTTGTCGGAAATCTTCACCCGCACCCGATCGACATCGATCAATTCCGTTTGAATCGTAATGGCCGGCGCAGCCACCGTTTTATTACTCATACTCAAGACATCGATCGCGTTCGCAATCACATTCATAAACGCTTGATTCAATTGAGCCGGATAGCACTCAATCTCCGGCAAGGTTGCATAGTGTTTGATCACCTGAATCATCGGTTGATCCGCAGCAGACTGGAACCGATGCCGCATCATCAGCAAGGTATTATCCAGACCTTCATGCAAATCCACCGCCTTCACTTCTGCTTCATCCAGACGCGAAAAATTACGCAAGGACACGACCAATTCCCGGATCCGTTCTGCGCCAAACCTCATGGAATTCATGAGTTTAGGCAAATCCTCAACAATAAATTCCAGCTCTTCCAGCAACTCTTCATTTTCTAAGCGTTGGGTTTCTTCGGGATATTTTTCTTGATAGCGATAAATAATGCCGATCAATTCGCGCACATATTGATCAACATAATTCAGGTTGCCGTAGATAAAGCTGATGGGATTATTGATTTCATGGGCCAACCCACCAACCAGTTCTCCCAAGCTCGACATTTTTTCCGTTTGAATCAGTTGAAGCTGGGCGGCTTTCAATTCATTGGTATAGTTTTCAACCCATTCAATAAGTTGATTAACTGATTGGGCGAGGGTACCAACTTCGTCAACTGTCGTTACCTTGGCGCGCAAATGAGTGTTCGTATCATGGGTCACTTCCTGGGCCAAAAGGGCGAGTTGTTCGATCGGTTCGGCGATCGTTCGACTGGTGTAACGCACCAAAACCACAGATACCAATGCCGCCACAACAATGCTGCCCATCGCAATGATCATACGCAGGTTTTCGGCTTCACGCCGCTGTTGCACCGCCATTAACAATCCGTGATCGGCATCCAGATTTAAAGACTCCAAAACATTGGTAAATACAATAAAACTACTGAACTCTTGACTCCGGAGCAACTGCCCAATTTCACTGTCAATTTGGGCCCGACTGGTAGAAGCGGATGTCAGAGGTTGGATACGTTGAATCATCTTCTCCACATACTGAGAAAACTGATCAATCGTCACCAAATATTGTCGAAATATAGTCCGCTGCTGGGCTAACAGCGGTCGATCGACCGCTGCAAGCTGCTGAGTCAAACTACGAATAATCTGAATTCGCTTCAGTAGGGTCTGACTAGCGCTCTCAAATTCCTGAGGATCATCCGTGAATGGACTTAGGGACTTTGCCGGCAAATTTGACAAGATATTCAGTTGCAGATCCAGCAACATTTTTTGATCTTGCCTGATTTCGGTGAGCTGCTGATCGGCCTCCCTTTGATAATGATTGCCAATCAAAATCCCGATCGACGCACCGAACACGGGAATCCCCAAGGCGATAATGTATCCCCCCGCAATTTTCGATCGAATAGCCGTGGGCTTGATTGCCAAAAACTTCTGCTTCCAGGCACTTCCTACGCTCAGGGACTGCGTAAAAGCGAACAGGGGCTGAATGATTGAAGGAGCCATAGTAGGGTCAATCCGTAGGAAGGACAATAGTGCAGCAATGCGGCTAATTAGCAACTGGAATATCGGAGCGACGTAATGCTTAAAAGGAATTCGTTAAATTTTGAAAAATACCTAACATAAAGCTGACGATCGGGCTGGGTGCACAACACTCAGGCAACGAACGCAACGAACGCGATGACAAAGACGTAGCATCAACCATGATTGGTGATCGGCCGCTTGCCATTCACCGCATCAATCAAACCAATTGACTGTTGATCCGACGGATGCAATCAACTGATACCAAGCCAATTGATGATTGATGGGGATTACTAAAGCTGGAAATGGCTCAACCACCCTGAATCATGGGTCAACTTAAGGCAAAAATCGTGATCTTGATGATTGCTGAAGATTCCCCGACTCCACATATACCATACCAGAACACAAAACGTAATAAAAGTATAACCAAGGTGAAACTTTTAGTCGCGATCTCCAGAAAAAATAGTGATCTGAAGTTATCAACCCTAGCAAGATTCCATTCTATTAGGTCAAGTTGATTTTTAACAGGGATTGTCTTGCGGCCTGATCAGTTTTTGATGGCGCTCTGGATGTCTCGTGCCATGGAATTGCGACTGAATCTTGGGTGTACTGCTGTTAGCCGTCGGTTCCAGGAGGGGCAGTTATCAGGCATTTAGGTTCTAAAATATGGGTTTATAAGTTTATAAGTTTATAAGTTCATGCGTTTATAGATCGATGGAGTGAGGACTTCGTTTTTGTGGTTTGATATACTTTGATTCTTCTTTTTGGTCTTGGGCTTAAAGGGGAAGATTAGGCGAATTTTTGAGAATTTTCTGAAAAATTGAATACTTTTGATTACGTCTTAACTGGTTTTTAATTAATTTTTAATATTTTTCTGAAATATCGCCCTTCGCCAGCGCCAAAAATTGAGGATACCGCCAGTTTTTGCAAGGGTTGCGATCGCGGGGGCGCAAGGGGTTTCAAGCTTTTGTCGGGATGGCTGGGCTAGGGAAAGCAGTCGCTGGCTCTGAACGGACGTTGGGCTAGCGATCGGCCCGCCGAAAGGTTTTGTTGTGGTGGGAGTTGAGAATCCGATCGCTGGCTAAGCGCCAGAGCCGATCGAGGTGGCACGCCGGAATCGAGAGGTAGAGCACATCGTGCGCGCCCAGGGTTGTGCGAAGCAAGTCCCAGCCGTGAATCGTGGCCCGATCGGGACGTTCCAAATACAGCGGCACAAAGTCGAGGTTAATCGCGGCGGTTTCCACATCCAGGCCGCACAGGGGATGCAGCGGTGTGATCAGGGTTCCGAGGGCCACCCAGAGCCGATCGCCCGTGACTCCGCTGCCCAAAATTCGGCCCCCCAACGCCGCCGCCGCAAAGGCCGGAGCCGCCAATTCCACGGGGCTGAGCACGGTCTCGAAGTCAAACACCTGCTGCATCATCATGGCCGATCGGGGATCTTGGTTGCGCAGGACGATCGACAGGCGCGGGGCGATCGTCCGCGCGTTTAACCCGATTTCCAGGTTAGCGAGTTCGTCGTGGGTTGTGGCGAGCAGGGCTTCGGCCCGATCGATCCCCACGGATTCCAGGGTTTCCGGCAAGGTGGCATCGCCAATCACCACGGGAATTTGCAACGATCGGGCCGTGGTCAAAAAGCGATTGTGCGCGTCCTGCTCAATCACCACCACCTCACACCCCTGGGCCCGCAGTTCCCGCGCCGTTTTCAGGCCCAGGCCGCCCAGACCCGCCACGATGAAATGGCCCCGCTGGGGCAAGCGCACCACCTCCAGCACTTGCTGAAACCGCGTGCCCAAAATGTAGTCATTCAGCAGCGCGTAGCAGGTTCCGACGATGCCCGCCCCCGCCAACATCAGCATGGCGGTGTAGATTTTCAGCGCGTCGGGGGCCCGATCGAGCATTTCTTCTTTGCCCCCCGCGCCGGTAATCGTGCCCACGGCGAAGTAGAACGCCTCCACCAGCGAGAGGTGAGTATTCGCCGCCAGGTCGTACAGGGCCGTGGACAGCACGATCGCCAACACCAGCACCAGCAGGGCGATCGCGGCGGGCCGTCCCTGGTGGCCCAACCGTCCGAGGCCGTCGAGCAACCGGCGCAATCGCTGGCGACGTTTGACCCGGGCGAGGCGCTGGGTCGGTCGGGTGGCCACAATCAGCCGATCGCCCACTTGCAGCGATCGGGCCATGTCCAGGGCCGCCACCAGGTTCAACCGATCGAAGGCGGCGGGATCCGTCGGATGGCTCGCCGCGCGATCGGTGCGATCGACCGCGGGCAAATAGTCAATCAGCATTCGATCGCGATCGTCCCACAGATCCGACAGCCGCCGCCCCAGCCAGGGATGATCCGCATCGATCGCCTCCTCCCGCATGGGCCAGAGCCGATCGAACAACCGTACCTGGCCGATCGCCCGGCTGCCCAGGGCCGCAAACACAAACGCCGGAGCCGCCAACGCCGACACACTCAAGCTCGTGTGATCCGCCAGGGTCAGATCCAGGCGATCACCCAGCGCCGAGTTATAGAGCCGATGCACCACCCGCAAATTGGGGTTCAGCAACCGCGCCTGCATCAAAATCGCTAAATTCTGGGAGTCCCGATCGCCCACCAGCACCAGGGTTTGGGCCGTCGCCACCCCCGCCGCCAACAGCACCGATGCTGAGGTCGGATCGCCCACCACCACCTGCTCGTGGTCTAGCCCCGGCAAGGGCCGATCGCTAATGCCCGTCACCACCGCTCCCTGCTGGTGGAGCACATTAAAAACCTTGTAACCCGTGCGACCCAAGCCACAAATAATGATTCGCGGTTTCATGGTCTGCGGTGGTTGAGCGGCGATCGCCCCGCACGCTGAACCCCAGGGATCGAGTATGGGGCCAATCGTCCCAACGTTGCTGTGCGCCACACTACGGGATCACACGCTCACCGATCGTTCAGACCCTGAGCCTTAGGACAGCATTGCCGTTCCATCCCCATCCCCATCGCCATCGGATCCCGATCGCCGCCAGGGCGCAAACCACGGCAACAGCAACAACCCCGGCACGGCCGCCCCGATCGTCAACGCAAAGAACAGCGGCCAACCGGTGGCCTGGGCGATCGCCCCCGCAGGAGCCACCAAAATATCGCGGCTCACGGCCATCAAGCTCGACAGCAGCGCGTATTGGGTCGCCGAAAACCGCGCATTACACAGACTCATCAAAAAGGCCGTGAACCCCGCCGTGGCCAATCCGCCGCAAAAATTTTCTAGGTTAATCGCCACCACCATCGCGGCATCGTTTTTGCCCACCAGCGCCAGGGCTAGGTAAGCCACATTGCTGAGGGCTTGCAGGCCGCCAAACACCCAGAGCGATCGGGCAATACCGATTTGACTGAGCACCACGCCGCCGGTCAGGGCCCCGACGATCGTCGCGATCAAGCCCATCACCCCTTGAATCGCCCCCACCTGCGTTTGGCTAAACCCCATCTGGAGCAAAAACGGCAGCGCCATGTTGTTCACCATCGCGTCACCCAACCGATAGAGCACAATAAAGGTCAAAATCGCCAAGCCGCGCTGCCAAGGATAGCGCGTCAAGAAATCCCGCAAAGGCAACTGCACCGCATCCAGCAGGGTTGTGGGCGGTTGCTCTTGCTGGATTGGTTCGGGAGCCAGCCAGGTAAAGACGATGCAGGCGGCCATCAGGCCGGCCATCAGGAGGTAGGTGACGGGCCAGGAGAGTTGGTCAGCCAAAATCAGCGCCGCGCCCCCGGCGATCAACAGGGCGATCCGGTAGCCCAGCACGAAGATGGCAGCACCCGCGCCCATTTCCAAAGGAGCCAGCACGTCGGCGCGATAGGCATCGGCGGCAATGTCTTGGGTGGCGCTCAGGAAGGCCACCAACACCGCCGCGATCGCCACCCATTGCAGGCCCTGTTGGGGATTCTGGGCCGCTAGCAGCAACAGGGCCAGGGCGATCGCCCCCTGGGCCAGGGCCAGCCAGCCCCGCCGCCGACCAAAAAAGGGCGGCACAAACCGATCGAGCAGCGGCGACCACAAAAATTTCAGCGAGTAGGGCAACCCCACGAGGCTAAAGGCCCCGATCGCCGTGAGATTCACTTGCTCGACGGTCATCCAGGCCTGAAGCGTCCGGTTGGTCAGCAAAAACGGCAAGCCCGAGCCAAACCCCAAAAACAGCAGCGCCGCCATTTTGGGCTGTTGAAACAGGCGCACGATCGACGCAAACCGTTTGGGAAGGTCAACTTTCACAGGCGTTTCACTCGCGCGATTTTCACAGGCATGTCACTCGGGCGATTAGTCACAGAACCGGTCACAGAACTAGGCACAGAACCGGTCACAGAATACGACAAGGATGCCGTCGATGCCAGGGCGATCGCCCCTTGGGATGCCTCCCGATCGACTTGTTAAGCTAGCACCACCTGACCTGATCTGTAGACTCCGGAGAGTCTGGCGAGGAAAACCGATCATGAAATCCCATCCCGTCATCACCCACAATCCCGCAAGCGACGCAACCAGCCAACCCTGGCAAAAAGTAGCGATCGCCGTCATTCATGGCATCGGTGCAGGCGATCCTGACTACAACAGCGGCAAAGTGCTTCAGCCAGAATTCATCCGCACCCTGCAAACAAACCTGATGACTCGCTTTAGTAAATTCGGCGTTTCAGCCAATGAGTATCATCGTCGGTTTGTCATGGAGCCTGTGTATTGGGCAACGGTTTTAGAAGACAATCAAGAAAATCTTTGGAATCGCTTTAATCAGCAAAGTTCGATGAATTGGGATGCGCTGCGGAAATTCATGATTTCATTTATTTCCGATGCGATCGCCTATCAAATTAGTCCCCGTGGTCGCCATTCCTATCATGCCATTCACCGGTTTTGTGCCACCACCTTTCATCAACTGGCCACAAAAGCGGGTGCTAATGCGCCCCTTTGTGTGATTGGGCATAGCCTTGGGTCGATCGTTTCCTATAACTATTTACTCGATCTCCAGGCTGAATTTGGCAGCAATCCCAACACCGAGTCTCTATTTCGAGAAGCCGTTTTGCGCCAGGTGGGTGACACCCCCTTGGAGCGCGGGGAAACCCTGAGTTTGTATTACACTCTGGGCAGTCCGCTGGCCCTCTGGACGTTGCGCGATCGCGATGGCGGCGAACCCATTCAATTCCCCGCACCCGCATTATCAACTCGCTATCCCCAACTGAATTCCATGACCGAATGGGTGAATGTGTATGATGCCGATGATGTAATTGCGTATCCCTTAAAACCCGTCAATCCAGACTTTCAACAAAACGTTAAAGAAGACCTATTAGTCAACTCTGGGGAAGTTTGGGAAAGCTGGAATCCCCTATCTCACAATGGCTATTGGAACAATGCGGCCACGGTCGATCGGATCGCGCGATCGCTCTTGCGGGTGTCTAAAGCGGTGAATGGTCGATAGGTCGATCAGTCAATCGGTTGATAGATCCAGAAGTTCATAGATCCAGAAGTTCATCGATTCATCAACCCAGTGGTTAACCATCACGGCAATTCGCCCACAGGAATTCGCACCCAAAAGCGATGCCATGATCTGATCAGGAAACTGCATCAGGAAACCGTAGAAAGGACGGGCGGGGCTGCAACTACCGATTGATGGATTGGCAAGCAAATCACAAATGTTGTTCCCTGCCCCAGCTCTGAGTAGCAGTCAATTTGACCACCATGGCGATCGACCACAATCGATCGGGCGATCGCCAACCCCAACCCCGTACCCTGGCTAGCGGGTTTGGTTGTAAAAAACGCATCAAATAATTGCTTCCTAATCTCGGGCAACATCCCTGGCCCATTATCAGAGATCAAGATTTGAACCACATCATTGGTAGGTTCAAAACGCGTTTGAATTTTGATTTCTGGCTGTTTTCCATGCATATTCAGCCAGTCCAGATCCTCTAGGGCATCGATCGCATTCGCAATCAAATTCATAAACACTTGGCTGACTTCCCCCGCGCAACATTCAATTTCGGGCAGTTCCCCATAGTCGCGAATAATGTCAACCGTTGGGCGATCGCCCCGCGATTTCAACCGATGTTGCAAAATGGTCAGGGTATTTTCAATGCCCTCATGGATATTCGCCAAGGCTAACTGATTGGCCCCCATGCGCGAAAAGCTACGCAAACTGGCCACCAAATCTCGAATGCGATCGGTGCCCAGCTTCATCGATTCTAGAACTTTCGGAAAATCTTCCATCACAAAGTCCAGATCCAAATCGACCAACTGTCGCGCCAACTCCGGTGTTGGATCTGGATAGTAAGCCTGATAGAGCTGCAACATTTTCATCAAGTCATCGGCATAATTACAAGCATGGGTTAAGTTGCCATGAATAAAGTTCACTGGGTTATTAATTTCGTGGGCCACACCCGACAGCAACTGCCCCAAACTGGATAGTTTTTCGGAGCGAACTAGGCTGATATGGGTTTCTTTTAATTCCTTGAGGGCCCGCTCCAAATCCGATGTGCGCTCAGCGACCCGCACTTCGAGATCTTGGTTGCGATCGGCCAAGGTTTTCGTCAGGGATTGCAACCGCAAATGCAACCGCACGCGTGCCAACACTTCATCCTGTTGAAATGGCTTGGTAATGTAATCCACCGCACCTAAATTTAGTCCGCGGACTTTGCTTTCTGACTCCGACAACGCCGTCATGAAAATGACTGGAATGGCGGCGGTTTTGGGATCTCCCTTGAGTCGTCGGCATGTTTCAAAGCCATCCAACTCGGGCATCATCACATCTAGCAGAATTAGATCGGGTAAGGCAAAATTTACCCGATCGAGGGCCACCTGACCCGACTGGGCAATCCAAACCTCAAACCCTGCATCATCTAAAACATCCGACAAAACACCAAGATTAGCCGGCATATCATCCACAATCAGGATGATCGGATTTTGAGTCGAGTCTGATGTAGTAAGAGCCATAAAAATTGAATCGGCTTCACGCCATGACTTAAAAAGGATTTGGGGTTCAATACGATCGATACTCTGGCTGGCAACTGGATTGGCTATTAACTCGCCACTGGATTGGCTTGAGATGTTTGGCTTGAGGTGTTTAGCTTGAGGTGTTTAGCTTGAGGTTTTGGGCTTTAAAAATTGTGAGTTTGAAAATTTTGACTTGAAGAGTAGTTTATAGACCGGCAACCGATCGGCTTTGGAGTTTCTATAGTTCTTGTATAGCATTTCCTTGGGTGATGGTTATTGATCTCGATCAACCGATGAACTGTTTCGAGAACCAATTGCTAACGGACGATCAAACCCATGGGCAACGGAGCGCTGCCAATTGTTTGTCCCCCATCGTTTGCCAATTGCAGATTATAGAGATTCAAACAATTAGTTGACCATAGAATCCATAAATCGCGGCTAGCCCCCATCCCCGGATTCTGAGGGGGGCAATCGATCGCGCGCCATCTCAATCAGCGTCAAGATTGCGCGATCGTCAAACGATCGCGCAAAGGTCTGGAGCTGTTCCACAAACGCCGTCAGCCTCGGATCGATTTCAGCGAGCTGCTTTGTTTCTCGAATCAACCCCTTGAAATTGCCCTTGTGGGTCAGATCCGATAGCCGATCGATCGTGGCCAAATCCGCTGGATAGACGATTTCCACCCCCGTCGCTACCTCGATCGGCCCCTCCGGCGATGGGCCGTAAACCCAAACCGCCTTCAGGTGTTTTTCCAACAACGCCAATAACTCGTGCGACTGAACCGGTTTCGGCAAAAAGTCACTGCCGCCCGCCTCCAAACTTTGCTGACGATCGGCCTCAAACACACTCGCCGACGACACAATAATCGGCAGATCCGCCAGTTCCGGATGGGAGCGAATCCGCTCGATCAATCCGTACCCATCCAAACCCGGCATCATCAAATCCGTAATCACCAAATCCGGGCGATCGTGCTCAATGGCTTCCCAGGCCGCCGCCCCATCCGCCGCTTCTCGAATCACAAACCCGATCGGCTGCAGCATTTCCCGCAGCACCGCGCGATTTTCCCACTTGTCATCCACCACCAAAACGCTCGGCGCGGCCCCCTGCAACCCCACAATCCGCCCCTGGTGGCTGACTTGGCCCGCACGATTCCATTCGATCGCCACCGGCAAGCCAATCTCAAACCAAAATGTACTGCCCACCTGCGCCAGGCTGCTGACGGCAATGCGGCCGCCCATCAGTTCCACAATTTGCTGAGAAATCGCCAGGCCCAGGCCGGTTCCTTCCGTGTGGCGCTTGCCTTCGCCCACTTGCTCAAAGGGCAAAAAGATCGCCTCCAACTGATCCGCATCCATGCCGATGCCCGTGTCCCGCACTTCAAACCGCACCCGATCGCCCCCAACCGGCGCAACATCCAGGGTGACAGTGCCGCTGGCCGTGAACTTAATCGCATTCCCCAGCAGATTCAACAACACTTGGCGCAGGCGTTTTTCATCCGCGCGCACCCCTTCCGGCAGCTCGATCGCCACCCGCTCCTCAAAGCGCAACCCCTTCAACTCCGCCCGAATCCGACACATTTCCGCCACCCCCCGCAAAAAGGCACGGAAATGAAACTCGGTCGGGTGCAAATCCATCTTGCCAGCTTCGATCTTTGAGAGATCCAGCACATCGTTAATCAACGTCAGCAGATGGGTTCCACACTGATGAATCACATTGATTTTGTCCTGTTGATCCCGATCCAGACTGGCCGATCGTTGCAACACCTGGGCATAGCCCAAAATACCGTTCAGCGGCGTGCGCAACTCGTGGCTCATGTTGGCCAAAAATTCACTTTTCGCCAGGTTGGCTACCTCGGCGGATTCCTTGGCCTGGGCCAGGTCTAGCTCGGCCGTTTTGCGATCGGTGATGTCAAACAACACACCGCTAAACACCAGCTTGCCCGACTCATCCCGCTTCGGCGTAGAGGCCCCTTGCCACCAGCGAATCGTGCCGTCGGGCCACACCAGGCGGGCTTCGTGCTGCCATTCCTCCGGGTTGTCCACGACGCGCGCCACCGAGGCAATGTAAGCCTCCCGATCGTCCGGGTGGAGCGCATGAATAAAGCGGCCCATGTCGGCCATGAACTCTTCGGCGCTGAAGCCCGTCAATTCGCTCACCCGATCGCTCACATAGTCGATCGTCCACACCCCATCGTGATTGCTGAATTGGAAAATCGCGCCGGGCATATTTCGCGCAATGTTCCGCAGCCGGGCCTCGGTGCTTTGGAGCGAAGCCGTGCGCTCAACCACCCGTTGCTCCAGCTCCCGATTCGCCGTCGCCAACTGGTCAAAGGAAGCCTTGAGCTGCGCGGTCATTTGGTTAAAGGATTCGGCCAGGCGATCGGTTTCGGCCGTCCCTTCGGTCATCACCACCCGATTGAGCTGGCCGCTGGCCACCGATTCCGTCGCCTCGCACAGGGTCACGAGGGGGCGCGCCACCTGGCGACTGGCCCACAGCCCGACCCCGATCGCCAACCCCAGGGCCAGCCCACTCATCAGCAGCATCGTCTGCTGGGCCGCCATCACCGGTTCATCAAAATCCGATTGCGGGATCACCGTGATCAACAACCAATCCAGCCCCCGTTCATCCCGCAACGGAGACACCTGCACCAACAACTCGGATCCCTGCGGCGATGCCCGATCGAGCGTAGTGAGTTGCAACGGTTGGTTCACGGCCTCCCATGGGCCCACCTGATCCCGAATGGTGCGCACCGCTTCCCGCAGCATCGGGGTTTTGAGCGCCGTTACCGGCAGGCGAGTGCCATTGGGCGCGCTCGATTCCGTCGCGGACGTGGCCACCACTTGGCCCGATCGGTCAATGATCACCACCACACCCGTTTTGCCAATTTCCTGACTGCGCAAAAACTGACTAATCCCATCCAGGGTGAGATCCGACGCAAACACCCCCAGCAATTGGCCGGCGCGATCGTACACCGGATGCACCGCCGAGAGACCCAGCCGCCCATCATTGCGAAACTCAAAAATCTCCGTCCAGTGCGGTTGGCGCGCCGCCACGGCGATTTTGAACCAGGGGCGCTGGCGGGCATCGTAGGGCGCGGTCGATCGCAAGCGCCGTTGGTTCTGGCGGTCAATCTCAAACACCCGCCGGGGCCCCCGAGCCTGGCCATCGGTCTTGCCAATAAAAGAACCATTCGGCGATCGGCCCACTTCCAGCACTCCTCCCAACGGCATCCCCAACTCCGTGTAGGCAACGGAGGGAAAGGCCTGCAACAGACCCATCAAATAGACCTCCATCGCCGGGAAATCGGCCAGGTTCAAGCGTCCGGCTTGCAGGTTTTGCGCATGAACTTGATTCAGTTGCAGCGGTTCATCCAGGTAGTGCTGCACATACAGTTGGATGCGGCGATCGACCTCATGGCCCAACCGTTCCGTCAGCTCATTAATCGACTGCTTGCTCTGGTTGACAATCAAGTGCCCCGTAACCCCCACGGTCACAACCACCTGCACCACGTAGGGAATCACGATCGAGACCCGCAGGGGCCAGCGCTGGGATTTCTGGTGGGAGTTCTTGGGCAGTGGGCCCACCGATGAAGCATCCGTCATAAATCACAAGCTCAAAGCCAAGTACCAACCACCATCGCCCAACGGCAACCATGATCGCAAAAGGATCACGGCCCAGGCTCGGCCCCGATGGCTAGCAGCGATTCAAACCCTAGGCGCTTTGAAACCCCTTGAGCGCCAACAGGATGAACTGCGTGGCCTGTTCCTCTCGAAAATTATCATCACTCACTACCAAGACGCTTTGGCGGCCGTCGGGCAATCGGGGGCCGATCGCCAGTCCCTCTAGGTTGTCGATCGGGATGCCCAGGGTTTGGAAATCCAGCAACAATTGTTTATAGGCCGGAGTCACCCCCGGTAGCGGGCCCCGCAGGGACTCATAGCTCGCCGTGTCGGTCGCTGTGCCGAGGGCCACTTGAAACAGCTTGGCCCCAAACCCATTGAGGGGGTCGAAGGTGCGTTCCAGACTCAGGAAATGGCCCCCTTGGTCGATCGGGGTGAGATCCACCAAACCATTGAAGAGCGCACCGCTGGGGGAGGCATCCAGTTCGTAGAGATGCTCGGAAATCGGGAAAGGCGGCCCATCGCCGAGGCTGAGGTGCAAAATGCGCGATCGCGGTGGAATCGGCGGCGTGGGCGTGGGTTCGGATTCCAGATCCTGAGTCAAATTCGCCTCGGTGGCCACAAAGGCACGAAACGGCTCCACGGGCGAGGGATTCGCCCCCACGGGCACAATGCCCAAACTCTCAAACCCCAAATTATTGCGAATGCCCCGAGGCTCGCCGTTGGGAAACGTGCCCGGTAGGTAGTGGGTGGGCAGGGGCAAGGGCTGGCGCACGGCGACCCCGGTGGTGCGATCGAACTCCCGAATAAACGGCGCAATACCCTGCTGCACGTTGCCTTCGCTGGCAATCAGGACAGTGTTGCGGGGGGTGAGGGCCAAACCTTCGGGGTCGATCGCCCCGACCCGAAACGCCTCCCCCAACTCCTCCTTCAGAGGCGTGACTTGCTCGATCGTGACCTGCGCGAGGCCGTTGGTCGGCGGGGACATCGGCGGGGACATTGGCGGGGAATCAACCCCCGGGGGCGCAATGCCCGGGCGATCGGCCGGGCGATCGGCCAGTGGCGATCCTGGCCAATCGACCTTGAGCGTATAGAACCGGGCAGAGGCCAGGTTAGATTGATCGTCCGACAGGGCCAAAAATCGATCGATTGGGCGATCGTAGGCCAGCGCCGACAGCCCCCCCACCGGCGTATCCATCACCCGCTGCTTGGGCAACAGCACAACCCCCAAAAACTCCGCCGACAGGGGCAGCAACAACCGAGACTCCGCACTCACCTGCGGCAGGCCACAGCCCCCCAGCCCCAACCCCAGCCCAACCGCCAAGAGGGCAATCACCCCACCGATCAGCCAACGTCGCCATCGATCGCCCCCAGCCCCCCGATCGGTTGAGGAGCGATCGAAAACCCGCGCGGAAGTCGCCCCAGCCCCTCGGACATTAGGCCCTGTTGTCATGATGAAAACTCGATTAAAACTCGTTGAGCAGACGTTCTCGGGGACAGATCATGGGTGCAGATCATGAGTCCAGAACGGGTTCAAAATACTTCACGAACTCTAGGCAATTGCGCCCGTCCGATTGGGGCTGATAGCTGAGTCGATCGGCCACCCGATCCAAAATCGTCAGGCCGCGCCCGCCCCCCGCAAGCTGTTCAATTTCCGGCGGTTCCTGCCGATCGAAGGCATTCGCCCGCTCCAAAATCGCCTGCTCCAAATCAAACGGCTCGCCATAGTCCCACAACTTCAGGGTGAGGGCCGTTGCCGTTAGTTCCGCTTCCAGGTCGATCGGCGTGTCACAGGGCTGTTCGCAGTGGGCATGGCGCACCGCATTCGTAAAAATTTCCGCTAGCACCGACAGGCATTGCAGCCACACGACTTGAGGCATGTGGGATCGATCGAGCGTATCGAACCAGTTGAGGACGCGATCGAGCGCCACCAAATCGCTGTCAATGCGAAGTCGAATTGTTTGGTTTACGCTGGGATTCAAAACATCCAACCTCTGCGGCAGATTCAGTCAGAGCGTTTTTAAACTAGGGTGATCAGTCTGAGCGTTCAGTCACAGCAGCAGCACCAAAAGCATTGTGCCAAAATCAGCCGTAGTTCACACCATCTACCATAGTTCACACCATCTTAGGGTCTTGCTGTCTGACCCACCGGGTCTCAGACATCACCCCCTCAGACATGCATACCCGGCCCCATGGACTAACCCGCCTAGACCAACCCATCGGAGACATTGATTTTGGCAGTTGAGCGGTTGACGGCTTGACATTCTGGACATTGTTAAAGCAAACCAAGCATCTAGGCAGCATCTCGATCAATCATGTGATTAATTCAAAATAGATCGCCTTGATTGATCCCATGATTGATTCATCACCTTTCGATTGATTGATCGGCTTGATGAATTAACCGCTTCGTTCACTGATTCCGTTGATTCCTGAATTTTGCCCTCCGCCAAACGTGACCCCACCCCAGAACACAATTAACCACACCCAGGCTAACGCGCTTCGGGTCATGGCTCAACCTTTCCTGAGGATTCCCTGAGGGGATGGTTCCGATCGTGGTCTAAGCCATGCCAGAGCCAGATCCAGCCCCTATCTGAGCGATGCCTGAGTCATATTTAAGAAATTGAGTTGGGTGATTGTGATCGCTGGATCGCCTGACGCAAACCCGTATCCTCGATCGTCCCTGAGCCTGTCGCACCGACTCCCCATCCTGACTGCCACTGCCCTGACCTATGTTTCGCCTGCTAATTATTGATGACGACCCCACCATTCGCCGCCTTCTAGAGCGCACGCTGACCAAACAAGGCTACGAAGTTTTGATGGCTGAGGATGGCGCGGCGGGGCTGGAGCGGGCCTGTGCTGAGCGACCCGCCTTAATTATTTGTGATTGGATGATGCCCAAAATGGACGGCATCGAAGTGTGCAGCCGGGTGAAGGCAGAGGCGAGTTTATCGTCCACGTTCTTTATTTTGTTGACATCCCTCGGATCGGTGGACGATCGGGTGCGGGGCCTGGACGCGGGGGCCGATGACTTTTTGTCAAAGCCGATCGAAATGAACGAACTGAAGGCCCGGGTGCGCGCGGGCCTGCGGTTGCACCAACTCAACCAAGATTTGAAGGAACAAAAGCGGCTCCTCGAAGAGGAAATGGCCGAGGCGGCGGATTATGTGAAAACCCTGCTGCCCCCGCCGCTGCCCGGTGTGGTGGATATCACGGCCATGTTTGAGCCGTCCAGCCGCTTGGGGGGGGACTGTTTTGATTTTTATTGGCTGGATGACGATCGCCTGGTGGTCTATCTGGTCGATGCGGCGGGCCACGGGCTGAAGGCGGCCTTGCCCTCGTTGTCGGTGCTGAACCTGTTGCGATCGCGATCGCTCCCCATTCGGGACTACGGCAGCCCCAGCGAAGTCCTGCGGGCCTTGAACAGCACGTTTCAAATGAACGATCGCAACGACAAATACTTCACCGCCTGGTATGGGGTCTACAACCGCAAAACCCGCACCCTCGCCTATGCCAGCGCCGGCCATCCCCCGGCGGTGTTGTTGTCACCCAGCGGCGAGGCCCTGCCCGCGGCCCAGCGCCTGCGCACCGTCGGTTTGCCGGTGGGGATGTTCTCGGAGGCGAAATACAGCGAGGCGTTTTGCCCCGTGCCGCCCGACAGCACCCTTTATATCTTTAGCGATGGGATCTATGAGCTGGGGATGCCCGATGGCACCGTTTGGGGGCTGGATCCCTTTGTGGAGGTGCTGCGGGGCTGTTGGGCCCAGCCCGATCGGGGAGCCGTCGAGCAAGTCGTGACCCGGGTACAGGACTTTAACAGTGGCCGCAACTACTTTGAGGATGACCTCTCGTTGCTTTGCCTAAGGTTTAAATAGTGCAAAGAGCACCCTGGGATGCAATGGGGCGATCGGCCCCACCGGCCGGAAAATACCCAGGAGTTATCGGGTGATTTCGGGATTGTTATCAGCCGGATCGGGCGATCGCGCATTTGTACGCGCACCAACGCCTAAAATGGTTAACCGAACGCAGGCAGCATTTCCCTGCAACGCAGAAATGGCAATTGTTTCAAGCGCTCAACGGATTTAATTCCCTATGGACTTCTCAACCGTTGCCTCACAGCTCAACGCTTGGGCAATCCTGCCAGAAGGCATTGTCATTTTGACCCTTTTGGCAGTCTTGTTAATCGATTTAGTGTTCGGGCGAGTCGCATCGCGCTGGACTCCTTATGTGGCCGTGTCGGGCTTGCTGGGGGCCGTCGTGGCCCTCTGGCTCCAGTGGAACCCGGACGACCCGGTTTCCTTCCTGGGGGGCTTCAGCAACGACACCCTGGGCAGCGCCTTCCGAGGCATCGTGGCCCTTTCGTCGGCGATTACGATTTTGATGTCGATCGCCTATGTGGCAGCCACCGGCACGGCCCTGGGCGAATTCATCGTCATTTTGCTCACGGCAACGGTTGGCGGGATGTTCCTGTCGGGCGCTGACGAGTTGGTGATGATCTTCGTGGCGCTGGAAACGCTGAGTATCGCGTCCTACCTGTTGACGGGCTACATGAAGCGCGACCCGCGATCGAACGAAGCCGCCCTCAAATACTTGTTGATCGGCGCATCGAGTTCGGCGATTTTCCTCTACGGGGCCTCGTTGCTCTACGGTCTCTCGGGCGGCCACACCCGCTTGGGCGAAATCGCCGCCGGCATCGCCAGCAACCCGACCGTGCCGCAAATTGGCATTGTGGTGGCCCTGGTCTTTGCGATCGCCGGGATTGCCTTCAAGATTTCCGCCGTGCCCTTCCACCAATGGACTCCCGATGTGTATGAAGGCTCGCCGACTCCGGTGGTGGCCTTCCTGTCCGTCGGTTCCAAGGCGGCGGGTTTTGCCCTGGCGATTCGCCTGCTGGTGACGGCCTTCCCGCTGGTGTCGGAGCAGTGGCACTTTGTGTTCACGGCCCTGGCGATTTTGAGCATGGTGCTGGGCAACGTGGTGGCCTTGGCCCAAACCAGCATGAAGCGGATGTTGGCCTATTCCTCGATCGGGCAGGCCGGCTTCGTGACGATCGGGCTGTTGGCCAACAGCACCGACGGCTACGCCAGCATGGTCTTTTACCTGTTGGTCTATCTGTTCATGAACCTGGGCGGTTTCGCCTGCGTGATTCTGTTCTCGTTGCGCACGGGTACGGATGAAATCAGCGAATACTCAGGTCTCTACCAAAAAGATCCGCTGCTGACCCTGGGCTTGAGCGTGTCGCTGCTGTCCTTGGGTGGGATTCCGCCGCTGGCGGGCTTCTTTGGCAAAATCTACCTGTTCTGGGTGGGCTGGCAATCGGGTCTGTATACCCTGGTGCTGCTGGGCTTGGTCACGAGTGTGGTGTCGATTTACTACTACATCCGCGTGGTCAAGATGATGGTGGTGAAGGAGCCGTACGAAATGTCCGACTCCGTGAAGAATTACCCGGCCATTAGCTGGACGCTGCCGGGGATGCGCCCGTTGCAGGTGGGCTTGGTGGTGTCGGTGATTGCCACGTCGCTGGCGGGTATTTTGTCGAATCCGCTGTTTGCGATCGCCAATGATGCCGTCACCCTGTCGCCGATGTTGCAGGCTTCGCTGAATTTGCCGAAGGCGACGGCGAAAGTGCCGACGGTGCCGGTCGATCGGGCGGTGTCCTTGGCTCCGACCCTGGAACCCTAGGCTGACGGCTAATCGACGAAAATTTACAGCGACGAAAATTCGCACCTTCACGACACTGTGAAGCAATACACGGGGATGAGCCATGGGCCATTCCCGTTTTTTTGTGGGGTTGCCGGCCGATCGGTTCCTAGGGCTATTGCGCAGCGCACCGGCTTCGGGGCATGGTTGGGTGGCAGTGGGCGGCCGGTTTGTGGTGGGTTGCCCAACCAGGATTTAAGGATGTCAAACAAACGGCTATGGATGATGTGACCCCTGTTTCGCCGGTTCAGTCTTCGCAGCCTGAGGCGGCCTTGGCCGATCGCGCATTTTGGCGATCGCGCATTTTGGCGGATCCGTTGGCGGCGGAGGCCTACGCGGCGCTGGGGGAGTTGTTGCGGCAGTCGGGACAGGTGGCGGGGGCGATCGAGGCCTGGTCGAAGGCCCTGGCCCTGGAGCCGACCCGCGAAACCTGGTATGCGGGGGCGATCGCGGCGTTTGATGGATGGTTACAGTTGCCGCCGATTTATGAAACCGAGGCGGCGGTGGGGGAGGCCCGATCGCGCTACCAACAGGGACTCGATCGACTGATTGCCCTGACCCAATCGCAGCCGACCTTGGCGGGTTTGGCGTTGCAGGCGATCGCCCTGCGCGTGCCGTTTTATTTGAACTATCAGGGCCAAAACGATCGGGTGCTCCAGGCCCAGTACGGGGCTTGGGTGTCGCGCACGCTAGCGACGCTGTTTCCGGATCTGGCGGCGCTCCAACCCCGCTGGCCCAATGATCACCGGCCGGGCAAAAAACTGCGCGTGGGCTATTTCAGCAGCCATTTTTACCACCATTCGGTGATGAAGACTCATTTGGGCTGGTTGCGCCATGCCGATCGGGATCGCCTGGAAATTTACAGCTACTACGCGGGCAACCGCTGGGACTCGACCACCGACGAGGCGCGGCGGTTGAGCGATCAGTTTGCCTTTTGGGAATTGGGCACGGACTTTAATCCCCAGCGCTACGGGGCCTTTTGTCGGGCGGCTTGGGCCGATCGGCTCGATGTGGCGGTGCTGTTGGATGTGGGAATGGATTCGGTGATGTATTTGCTGGGGGGCTGGCGGTTTGCGCCCGTGCAATGTGCCACCTGGGGCCATCCGGTGACAACGGGGCTGCCGACGGTGGACTATTACCTGTCGAGCGATCGGATGGAGCCGCCCCACGCGGAAAGCCACTACAGCGAAACCCTGATTTGTTTGCCGGGGTTGGGGATTGCCTACGATCGCCCAGCGATCGACAGCGTGCCACCGGCCGATCGCGCCGACTTCGGCTTGGCCGATGACGACGTGGTATATCTGTGCTGCCAGTCGCTCTATAAATATTTGCCCCAGGCCGATCGGCTGTGGGTCGAAATTGCTCGCCATGTGCCCCGATCGCGCCTGGTCTTTTTGGCCAGCCCGTTTCCCGCGGCGGCGGATCCCTTTCGCGCCCGCTTGGCCCAGGCCTTTGCGGCGGCGGGGCTGAAATTTGACGACCATTGCACCCTTTTGCCGCCCCAGTCCCAGGAACGGTTTTGGCAGCTCAACCAACTGGCGGATGTGTTTTTGGATTCGATCGACTGGTCTGGATGCAACAGCGTGCTGGAGGCGATCGCCTGTGGATTGCCCGTGGTGACGCTACCGGGGGCGATGATGCGCAGTCGCCATGCCGCCGCGATTTTGACCGAGCTGGGGCTGACGGAAACGATCGCCCAAGACCCCGAGTCCTATTGCGACTTGGCGATCGGGCTGGGGTGCGATCGGGCCTGGCGGCAAAACCTACGGTTAGAAACCATGCAGCGATCGGCCCGTCTCTTCAACACCACCCGCTGTGTCCGCTCCCTCGAAGCGTTCTATGAATCGGCCGTGCAACGCCGCCGCCAAATGCGCAGCACCAGCGCGATCGCCCAAGCCTAGAAGTCGTCAAACCCAAACCCTAAAATATCAAATCGTCCGTGGAACACCTGACTCAGGAGCTGCACGAACGATTTGAAGTGGCCTATTAAAGTTGCCCATTAACACCAGATCCGAAACCGATTTTCGATCCAGCAACGGGCTAATCAAACAACTGGACGGACAAACTCCCCTAAATTTTGCTGAAATCTAGGGGAAAGTGACCCAAGTCCCGTGTCTCATTCGGCGATCGAGCGCGCCTCGTTTGTCAACGGGCAGGATGCGTGATCCTCAGCGAACCGACTAGTTACCATCCACTTGCTTCAGATGGATATGCTTCCGACCGAGGGTGATTTCGAACTCATCACCCGGCTTCAGATCCATTTGCTTCGTGTAAGCCGAACCAATCAACAAATTGCCATTGGACTGCACCGTGATCCGGTAGCTGGCGCTGCGGCCACCGCGGCCATTTGGCTTGGCTTTGTTATCGAGTTCGATTCCTTCCGCGTCAATTAGCGCGTTATAGAACTTCATCATGTTGACGCGATCAACGCCATCTTTCGTGGTGGTGTAATAACCACAGGCCCGTGCCTTTTCTTCTTTACTGGCGTTTTCGAGTTCCTTGACCCTTTCCAGGAGTTGTGCGCCGGTCAGGGGTTGAGAGTCGGTCTTTTTACGCTTGCTCATTTGCTGCTTTAATCCAACAGGCTGGTCAATAGAGAGTAAGGCATGAATTCACTGATACAGCGTCTGCCGGATCTCGGTCTAAAGGCAGAGATAATCGCGGCAATGGCTCCGATCGGGCGTGATGCGATCGATAGCTTCCTTCTTGCCAGCAAACGCTTTTGAATATCTCAGAGATGTCCTAGGGATCCCCTGAGATGATTTGCTTGGATCGGACAACGGGGGAAACAGGTTCCACAGGTTCGTCCGAGTGATGTTTTTAAACTTCAAGAAGGTAATTTCATGCTAGCATCAGGCTCCATAATGGTACACGATTTCTGTTAAATCGCTAGTGGTTTTTTTAAAAAGTCAATGATTGGCTAGTGATTGCCCGATGCTGACAGGATCTAGAAGGTCGCTGGTGCTGGAAGTCGGGGGTTAGTTGCCAGAATCCTAGCCTGATTGGGTATTGATTGTGGCGATCTTGGGGGCGGCAAGACCCACGATGGAGACCAAAATTTAGCATCGATCTTGACGATCTGGGTTCGACAAGAATGACGGACTCAAGATGATTTATCGCCGAGGATGGTAGTCGTTCACCGCGATCGGTGACGTTGGTTAAACCCATGAAGCTAACTGCACGCGGACGCTACAGCATCAAAGCCATGCTCGATCTGGCTTTGCAACGGGGGGTTGGCCCCAGCTCGGTGCGATCGATTGCCCAGCGCCAAAACATTCCGATGCCCTATCTCGAAAAGTTGTTAATCGAACTACGGCGGGCGGGCTTGGTTGAGTCATTGCGGGGAACCCGAGGGGGCTATCAACTGGCCCGCGATCCTCAGGCAATTTGTTTGGGAGAAATTCTCCGGGCCGTCGGCGAGTCTCTGACGGCGGCGTTGGAGCAGGAGACGATCGATGATCAAGTGGAGGATTGGGTGATGCGATCGCTCTGGAAGCGTCTCTCGCAAAAATTGGGCGAAGTGCTCGATCGCATTTCTCTGGAGGATCTTTACTTTGATGCGCGCAGTTGGCAAGCAGCCAAGGGCCAGGATAGTAACTTCATTATTTAGGGAAATTCAGGGAAGTGATGGCGCTGGATCGGGGCGATCGGCCGGGGCCGGCCCGTCTAGGCCCGCCCGTCGGATTGGTTGCTCCCGCGATCGGGTTTTGCGGGCGGGGAGTCTGCGATCGGCTCCATCAGCAACCACGGGCTAAGGCATGGCGATTCATCAGTCAAAATATGGATCGAAATACGGGCTAAAGCAGGGGCAAAAGGGGGCAAAATACAGACTGGTTACTCGCTGATTGCTCGCTGATTGCTGGGTTCTTGACAACAATCATTGGTGCAGAGAGGACGATCGAGTACCCCACGATCGGTATTGCCCACGAGGGCGCTTCCACAACCGCCCTTCAGAATACCGCAAATGGGTTAAAGCACGACTCAATTCAACAGCAAGTTTTCTGAATTGCAAACACTAGACTGTGATGTTTAACCGCCCGATCGATCGCCATTTGGGGCCAGAGATCGGCTGGTCTCTCGCCCGTTTGTCGGAGAGGTGGTGGTTTCTTCTCCCTTAGATTTAGTATTCTCGGCTTCTGGCTCGATCGCTCCCAGAGCGCTCCATCGATCTGGATCGATCGCAATCGGTCTAAAGCACCGAAGGAGCTAACGCTCACGCCTTCGATCGCCCTCCTGTCCACTCCTCCCGATCGGCCGTTGCGTCGCAACTTGTTTGATATGTCATCCCAAAATCCCTTTCTGCGTTTGGATTACGAGCCAGCCTTTCAATCCCTTGGCGATGATTATTTTGACTTGGTAGCCGCCGCCGAGTTTCCGATGCATGAATTGCGATTTCGCAACAATGCGCTGCTGCCTTCGTTGGGTCTCGATCCAGACCAAGTGACGGATCAGGATTTTGTGGCGGCCTTTGGGCAGTTTGTGGGTCGCGAACCCCTGCTGGCCATGCGCTACCACGGCTATCAATTTGGGGAATACAACTCGCGTTTGGGTGATGGGCGCGGGTTTTTGTACGGTCAGGTGCGCGGGGTCGATCGAGTGCTCTACGACCTCGCCACCAAAGGCTCGGGCCAAACGCCCTATTCGCGCAATGGCGATGGGCGGCTGACGCTCAAGGGCGGTGTGCGGGAAGTGCTGGCCACGGAAATGTTGGCGCGGTTGGGGGTGAACACCTCGCGCACCTTGTCGCTGATCGAAACGGGCGAAAAGCTGTGGCGGGGCGACGAACCCTCGCCCACCCGATCGTCCGTGATTGTCCGCATGGGCGAAAGCCACATCCGCTTCGGCACGTTCGAGCGGTTGCACTATCTCAAACGGCCGGACTTGATCGATCGGCTCCTGACCCATGTGATGCAGGTCTACTATCCCCACCTGGCCAGCGATGCCGATTGGGCCGCGCGGTTGTATGCGGAATTGGTCGATCGGGTGGCGCGGCTCTGTGCCCAGTGGATGGCGGCGGGCTTCTGCCATGCGGTGCTGAACACCGACAATATGTTGATCACCGGCCAAAGCTTTGACTACGGCCCCTACGCCTTGATTCCCACCTACGATCCTCGGTTTACGGCGGCCTATTTTGACCATTACGGGCGCTATGCCTATGGCAATCAACCCACCATTTGTCGCCTAAATTTGGAGCTGTTGCAAAAGCCGTTGGGCCTCGTCATTAACCCGGCGGATCTAGAAACCGGTTTAGAGCCATTTCCGGATCAATATTATGCGGAATATCGGCGGCTGATGGCGGCCCGGCTGGGGTTTGGAGCGTTGTCGATCGAGGATGCCGATGATTTGGTCGAAGCGACGGTGCAATTTTTGGCCGTGTCCCAAACGCCCTACCATGCCTTCTTTGCAAAGTTACGGGTGAACTTTGAACCCTGTTGGCGCGATCGCCCGGAATGTTACGAAAATGATCGCCCGTTTTGGGTCAGCCCCGCCGATAGTAATCCCCAGGGCGAAACCCTGGTCTATTGGTCAAAATGGTGCGCCGTGTATGGGCGGCTATTGCAACAACAATCGACGGACGGATTGGCGGCGATCGCCCAGCAATTGCAGCAGGCCAATCCCCAAATCGCGATCGTCCGGCCCGAGATTGAGCGCGTTTGGGAGGCGATCGACCAAGCGGACAATTGGCAGCCGTTTAACGACCTGCTCGCCGCGATCGCCCGCTAATCCCACGCATCCGGCCAGACGGTTAATCAACAGGCGCAATTTAGGGCGCACGCCCTACGCCCCCACCCAAATGGGGATCGATCGCCCCGGGTTCCGGGCTTGGCGTGCGTAATGATTCGCCATTGATCGGGGCCGAGACGGGAGATTTTTGTTAAAAAAGCAGTACCGCGCAACCATAACTCAACCGCCGATGAGCGGCGTACCGAGGGGTAATCAACGGCAGTTCCGCAGCTTCGGCCGCGACTCATCATTTTCTTGGGGTGATACGCATGGCAACGTTTAAAACGCAGGCTCAGAAAAGCTGCTACGAAAAGATTTTTCCCTGGCTGCAATCGATCTGGGTGGATGTGCAAATCGACCTGGAAGCCCCGAACCCGACGGTTTACATCACCGCTGGGTCTGCCTGTGTGTTGGTGGAGGTGTTGCCCTGGGGCGAGGATGACGCGGTGGTGAACACCCGATCGTATGTGGTGACGAATGTGGAACTGTCGGCGGAACTGATGCATTACCTGCTACGGGAAAACGATCGATTGCTGTTTGGGGCCTTTGGGATCGATGCGGATGGTGATATTTTTCTGAACCATGCGATCGTTGGCTCCGAGTGCGATCGCCCGGAGCTGGAGGCTTCGGTGCAGGCGGTGTTGTCCCTGGCGGATGAATATGATGATGCGATCGTCTCGCGCTGGGGTGGCCAACGGGCGGTCGATCGGGTTCCGAGTTTGGCTTAAACCCGGCAACGCAGGTGAATCAGCGGGTTAATCACCCCCTGAGTTGGCCACGACGCAAGTCACGACAGAATCAGCAACTAAGCAAGCAACTGAGCAAGCAACAACGGATGACACTGGGTTTACGGCTGGGGATGGTGTGGGGTGCAACGATCGTGGGGTCGGCGATCGGGCTGCTGATTCCGGGGATCGCGGCGGCGAGTTTGCCCCATCGGTTGGGTTCGGTGGAACCGGTGGGCGATCGGGTCGTACTCGCCCAAGGCGCGCCCGATCCAGGGGGAACCGTCGCCACCGAATCAGCGGACTTTTTTGCCAACCGGGCCCAGGAGCGCCTGAAAAATCGCGACTTTGCGGGAGCCGTGGCGGATTTCTCGAAGGCGATCGAGTTGCGGCCGGCAATGAGTCAGGATTTGGCGCAACTGCATTACGGGCGCGGGAATGCCCAGTGGGGGCTGCGATCGGCCGAGGCGGCGCTTGCGGACTATAGCGAAGCCCTGAAGCTGAATCCCCAATTGACGAATGCGCTGGTGAATCGCGGGGTGGTGCGCCGGGCCAAGGGCGACTTGGCGGGGGCGATCGCAGACTACACGGCGGCCCTGGCCCAAACAACCACCGACCCCACGATCTACTACAACCGGGGCAATGCCTACCGCGATCGGCAAGATTGGGCGGCGGCCCTGGCGGATTATGACCGGGCGATCGCCCTGGATGCGGGCTACGTGAATGCCTACATCAACCGAGGGGCGGTGCATCGCCAGCAGGGGCGCAGCGACCAGGCCTTGGCGGATTTTGATGCGGCCCTGGGGCGCGATCCCCAGTCGGCGGAGGCCCTGTTTAACCGGGGCGTGTTGCGGTTCGATCGCGGCGATCGTACCGGGGCGGCGGCGGATCTCGATCGGGTGGTGGCCCTGCGGCCCCAACAGGCCAATGGCTGGGTCAAGCGCGGTCTGCTGCGCCATTTGGCGGGCGATCGACCCGGCGCGATGGCGGACTACAGCCAAGCGATTCAAGTAGACCCCAAGGTGGCGGAAGCCTATAACCTGCGCGGCTTGGGCTATTTCCAAATGGGCAAAATTCCCGAGGCCCTGGCGGATTTGGATCGGTCGATCGCCCTCGACCCGCTCTACGCCAATGCCTACGTGAATCGGGGGATGGTGCGCCACCAACAACGCAACTACGACGCGGCGATCGGCGACTATTCCGCGGCCCTGCGGGTGAATGTGGATTACGCGGAGGCCTTCCACGCGCGGGGGCTGGCGCGGGCGGCCATGCAGGATTGGCGGGCGGCGATCGGCGACTATTCCGAGGCCCTGCGACTGCAACCGACCTATGCGAATGCGCTGCTGAATCGGGCGCGGGCCCGGCGGGCGGTGGGCGATCGGGCGGCGGCCCGGGCGGATCTTCAGGCGGCGGAAGCGATCTACCGTGATCGCCAAGACACCGCTGGTTTGCAACAACTTCGGGAACTGCGTAACTCCCTGTAGCGCCGCATTATGAGGCATGTGCTTCAACTTAACGGTTTGCGTGTTCAAAATCATCCCAGTCAACGTTGATCGAAAACCGTCAACCCTGTAGGGGCGTACGGCCGTACGCCCCTACCCGGATTTTCTCGGTCTTAAGTTGAAGCCAATGATTATGAGGGCCCTTCGGCATCCGGGGGCGCTGGCTCGGGCGGCGGCGATCCGTAGCGCGGTTTGGCCTCGGCGACCTTCAGGGGCGATCGGCCGCTGGGGGGACTCGGCAACAGGGTGAGCTGACCCGTGGGGCGGCTCGGGGCCGGTTCGGGGCGGCGGCGATCGCTCGTGCGCTCCTCCACCGTGTCGGCGGCGATCACTTCGTAGAGCACCGCGCGTTTGCCCGGTTCGCTGCCCTTGCGCAAAATCCGCCCCAACCGCTGGATAAATTGCCGGGTGGAACCGCTGCCCGCCAGGAAAATCGCCACTTTCGCATCGGGCACGTCCACACCCTCATCGAGCACATTGGCCACGACGATCGTGCTGTAGTCGCCTTTTTTGAAGGTTTGTAGGATTTCGTGGCGTTCCTTCACCGGCGTTTGGTGCGTGATCGCTGGGATCAAGAATTCCCGCGAGATGCGGTACACCGTGGCGTTGTCGTTGGTGAAAATCAACACCCGATCGGGATGGTGTTGGGCCAACAAATCCGCCAGCAGCCGCAATTTGCCGTCGGTGCCCAGGGCGATCGCCTTGGCCTCGTGGTGGGCCAGCAGGGCGCGGCGACCCTCGGGCGATCGGGCAGAGACCTGAATAAAGCGCTGCCAGCCATCGAGGGAGCCGAAGGAAATTTTGTGCGATCGCAAAAACTGGTTGCGGGTTTCGATCAATTCCTCGTAGCGGGCGCGCTCCCGATCGGCCAGGTTGACCCGAATTTGTACCACCTCGTGCTCCGCTAGGGCCTGGCCCGACAGTTCCTCGGGCGCTTTGCGATAGACCTCGGGTCCGATCAGTTGATCGAGATCCACATGGCGGCCGTCGGAGCGATCGGGCGTGGCGGTCAACCCCAGACGGTACGGGGCGATCGAGCAGTCGGCGATCGCCCGATAGAACCCACTCGGCAGGTGGTGGCACTCATCGAAAATCACCAGCCCGTATTGATTGCCCAGGTTTTCCGCCTGGATTGCCGCGCTGTCGTAGGTGGCCACCAGCAGCGGCGTGCGATCGCGCGAGCCGCCGCCCAGCAGCCCCACCGCCACATCGGGAAACGCCGCCTCCAGATGGGCATACCACTGGTGCATCAAATCCAGCGTCGGCACGACCACCAGGGTGCTGCGCGGCGTGGCCAGCATTGCCAACTGGGCCAGATAGGTTTTGCCCGCCGCCGTCGGCAACACCACCACCCCGCAGCGGCCCGCCTGCTTCCACGCGGCCAGGGCTTCCTGCTGGTGCGGATAGGGTTCCATTTGCAAACGCGGCACGAGATCCACGGGGCCAAAGCCCTTGGCCTCGTCCTGAAAGTCGATCGCCTCGGCCCGCAACCGCTCCACGAGCGATCGGTATTGGCTGGCGGGAATCCGAAATTTTTCGATCCGATCGTCCCACACCGCAAAGTCAATCCAACTGCGGCCCCGGGGTGGCGGATGCAGGATCAGGGTTCCGCGATCGAACGTCAACACGGGCAGCCGGGCCATGGGTTAGTCAACAGGAAATAAGGATTTGATACAACGGAACAGGACTCGGAGCAATGTTCGCTCGCTGGGGAAATGATCCAATGGCTAATCCACAGACTGATCGACAGACCGATCAACCGATTGATCGACGCTGGCGCGGAAACTGGCGATGGTGCTCCCTGGGGCTGATCCTGGGGCTGGTGGGGGCGATCAGCCCGTTGCCCAGCGCTGCGGCCCCACCGGACTCACGGCCCCCCGCGGCCCGCACCAAGGCCGATGTGGATGGGTTAATCCAGCGGGCGGATGATCTGTTTTACCGCCAGGACAAGTACGCGGAGGCGGCACAGCTCTACCGCCAGGCGATCGCGATCGGGGGAAATCGGCCCGAGGCGATCGGCCCTTTGGCCCAATGCCTGATGTTGCTGGGCAAAGACACCGAAGCAATCCCCCTGCTCCAAACGTTCATTCCGGCTTCGGGCCAGGGCAACGAAGTCTGGCTGGGGCGGCTGGCCTTGGCTGAATATCGCACGCGGCAATATGCCTCGGCGGAAAAGCATTTGCGGATGGCGATTCAGTCCTGGGAAGCCAAACGCACCGATAACCAGTTGACCGATCTGCAACGGGTGACGCTGCTGGAGCAACAGAGCTACGCCTACCGACAACTGCTGCGGACGTTGATCGCCCAGGGCAAAACCGAGGCGGCGTTGGAATGGGCGGAGCGAGGCCGGGCGCGGGCATTGGTGGAGGTGTTGATGCAACAGGCGGCCCGGCAACCGGATGCGGCGGCCCTGTCGATCGGACAGATTCGCCAAACCGCCAAGCAACTGAACGCGACGATCGTCACCTACGCGATCCTCGGCAAAACGCCCAAGATTATTGGCGATGAACTGGAAGATGACTCGATCGTCGCCATTTGGGCCGTGCAGCCGAACGGGTCGATCGCCTTTAAAGAAGTGGATCTGGCCAGCATTTCCGCCAAGTCCCTGACGGATGTGGTGTTGGGGGCGCGCGGGGCCATGACTGCCGCCCTCCCGATCGCCGGCAGCGCCACCACGGAACTCAAAAAACTCTATCAATTGTTGATTGCGCCGATCGCCCCCCAGTTGCCGCGCGATCCAAACCAGCGCGTCATTTTCATTGTCCAGGGGGCCACCAACCTCGTGCCCTTTGCCGCTTTGCAGGGGCCCAATGGGGACTATTTAATCCAGCGCCACACGATCGCCACCGCGCCCTCAATCCAGGTGCTGGCGATCGCCGAGCAACAACGCAAAACCCAGCCGATCGCCCGGCAGCCGGGCCTAGTGGTGGGCAACCCGGTGTTGATGCCCGAAATTCCCGCCGGGCCCAATGGCCAACGCGAGCGCCTCGCTTCCTTGCCGGGGGCGGAAACCGAGGCCCAGGCGATCGCCAAAATGCTGGGCGTGCAGCCCTTGCTGACGGACGCAGCCACGAAGACAACGATCGTGGCGGAGATGCCCAACCAGCGGATTTTGCACTTTGCCACCCACGGCGTGCTGGATTTGGATGCGAATTTGAATGAGTTTGGGCGGCCGCGCGATCCGAATGCCCCCAAGGCCCGGCAAGGCGGCGTGATTGTCAGTCCGGGTTCGGTGATTATTGGCGGCAATGTGACGGTGAATGGCACCAATGCCAACATTGCCCTGGCGGGCGAAGGGGTTGTGCAGCCGGCGGTTCCGGGATTGTTGGCCCTGGCTCCCTCCGGGGGGGATGACGGCCTGTTGCGGGCGGCGGAAATTGCCCCCATGCGGCTCCAGGCGCAGTTGGTGGTGCTGAGTGCCTGTAATACCGGCCGCGGGAGGATCACGGGCGACGGGGTGATGGGCCTGGCGCGATCGTTCCTGGTGGCCGGCGTGCCGACGGTGGTCGCGTCCCTGTGGAAAGTGCCGGACGAGCCGACCAAAACCTTGATGATTGCGTTTTATCAAGCGATGCAGCGCAATGTTGCCCCCTCGACGGCCCTGCGGAGCGCCATGTTAGAAACGATCAAGCAACACCCAAATCCCCGGGATTGGTCGGCTTTTGTGACGATCGGCGCGCCCTAGGCCACGGGCGATCGCTTCGGTTGGGCGAGTCTTGAACGATCAACGCAAATCAGGGGAATCCTATTCGGAGGCTGTCGTAGTCATCGGTTTCCAAAAACTCAATGGGCGGTGCTGAATTCCGCCTAATTCTGTTTAGAATTCTAATTAAGCGCTACGTTCCCATGGGTAATCGCTCCATTGCAGTCGAATCGCATTGTCTATTTTCAGAAACCTATCAGGGGCAATTCGTCAACAACCTATTAACAGAGACCATCAGGGCGATCGGTTGTGATTAATCCCACGTTGATGGATTCCTAAGACAGGATTGGTTATTATCTTGAATCCCATCTGGCTCCCATTTGCCTAGTTTTAATTTTGATTTGCGATCGCCCTTTTAGCAACGATCGATGGTTTTTGCTGAGGATTCAGGGCGATCGGATGGTGGTGTGGTGATGTTTGCATGGGTTTCTCTACAGAACCCATTTAGTGCATTGGCGTAATGTTTTGACTCCGTTTAGCGACCGCATGATTCAAGCACGAACGATTAATATTTGGGTTGGAGCAGTCCTCTTCGTCAGCATTGTTCCGGCACTGCTTGAGCTGTCTGGAATTTCGTTTGCGACACCCACCGAACCACTCGATGTCGATTTGGTCTTACATCTTGCATCCCCCCATGCTCCTAATTCGGCGGAGTTAATGGATGCGGTTCACCATTTTTTGTCGGGTAGTTTTGTTCACACCATTTTGGAATGGAGCGCCTTTGCGGCGGCAACCTTAACGGCAATTTTGGCGTTTTTGCACTTCACGTTGCATCGCGATTTTGTTGCCCCCGTGATTGGTTTGGTGTTGTTTTATGCGGGCTGCATGGATGCGTTTCATACGCTAGCGGCCGATCGCCTGATTGATGCCGCTGGCAATTCGGTGGACTTGATTCCGTTTACCTGGGCACTCTGTCGGCTGTTTTCGGGTGTGATTTTAGTCATTGGGTTACTGTTGGCAGCGAGCGCCAAAAGTCAGCTCTTACCGAAGAAACTTAGGTTGCTAGGCACGTCATGGATTGGTAGTTCAACATTGGTTGGTCTGGTTGGCATTGGGTTGGGAATGCTGGCCTATTGGACAATTTTGTGGTGTTTAGAAAGTGAACGTCTACCCCAAACAATCTTTGCAGATTCATGGATTACGCGCCCTTGGGACGTAGTTCCGTTGGTCTTGTTTTTGGTGTTAGGTTTTTGGGGATTGCCCAAGTTTTATCACCAGAATCCTAGTTATTTTTCGTTGGCCCTTTGGGTCAGTATGATTCCCCAAGTGGTCACGCAGTTGCACATGGCGTTTGGCTCGACGGCCTTGTTTGATACGAGTTTTAATATTGCGCATTTTCTAAAAATCATTGCTTATTTAGTGCCGTTCAGTGGCTTGTGCCTGAGCTATATCCAGACGAATCGTGAGCGAGCCGTAGCGATCGGAGACCTGCAACGCGCGAATCAGTCCTTAACACATTTGGAGCGGTTATCGAGCGATCGGGCCACGGCGCTAAATCAGGCATTGCTGGATTTGCAGCAAACCCAAAGTCAACTGATTCATGCGGAAAAGATGTCCGGCCTAGGGCAATTGGTGGCGGGAATTGCGCACGAAATTAATAATCCAGTGGGATTTATTCGCGGTAATTTGCGTCACGCCGAAAGCTACGCCAAGGATCTGATTGGGATGATTCGGGAATACCAAACAACCTATCCCGATCGCCCCGACCATCTCAAGCAACTAGAAGACGAATTAGACCTAGAATTTCTCCAAACGGATTTTCCAAAGTTGATGCATTCGATGCAGAATGGTGTCTTGCGCATCAACTCGATTGTATTAGCATTGCGCTCATTTTCCGGGCTAGATGAAGAAGGGATGAAATTACTAAATTTGCAGTCCAGCATGAAACATGCGCTGCTAATTTTGAATCATCGCTTGTCTAACAATTCTGCCAGCACCCAAAAATCAAGGTTGTCCATTACCGTTGAAACCCATTACGATGCAGCACCGTTAGTCCTTTGCTATTGCGATCAAATTAATCAAGTGCTGTTGCATTTAATGACGAATGCAGTTGATGCCCTAGAAGAGGCGATCAAGGCCGGGCGTTCCTATCAAGATCCCACGTGGCAGCCGACGCTGTATTTGCAATTAGTGGATTTGGACGATCGGGTGCGTGTGATTGTGCGTGACAACGGCATCGGGATTCCGGAGGCGAATCGCGACCAATTGTTTAATCCCTTTTTCACCACAAAACCGGTGGGCCATGGCACGGGGTTGGGCCTGTCCGTCAGCGAACGCATTGTGAAATTCCACGGTGGGTCGATCAAGTTCGTCACCGAAGTGAATCGGGGTACTGAATTCCAGGTGGAATTGCCCCAACGGCCCGACTGCCCAGCCGAGCGGGTCGATCGAGACGACGCAGACCAGCCCCACCGATCGCCCTCCCCGATCGGGCCCACCTAGCCGCCCCGGGGGATCGATCGGGCCGCCAGACCGGGCGATCGCAATGGCGAATACGGCGCAGTTCCGGAGGAGGGCGATCGCGCTCCGTCAAAAAAAGCATGGACTCAGGCGGGCCAAGGTCAATTCGGCCACCGTCGTCCTTTCCGGATGACATCTAGCCAGTCCTCGCCTAGGATCTCGCCCGTTAAACCCAAGGATTTTGACGAAATTGTTTACCGTGCAGTTTAAATCGTCAAGCAGTCAAATAACCCGTGATTTTCATGTAAATCGAAAATCATCATCCCCATCCTTAACTAACATAAAATGACAATCAGGTACTATGCAAATTATCTACCCGTGATCCGCTCCAAACGATCGCCCAACTGCAATAGCCAAGGTCACAAGCCCTAGGATCTTTCGATTCACCATCGACACGGAACCCGTCCAGAAATCCGTTAACGTTCACCGTATAGACCTTAGGTTTGATCACAGGGGCTAGATTGTCGATCGCCGCAGATTGCGATCGAAATTCACGATGCGGGCAATGGCGTAGAAAATGATTACCAATCCATCGATAAAACCGCTGCCGTTTCCCTTAGCTAAAACCGCTAATTCGCTACACCAAACTGGAAATGCCCCAGGCTCGCACCGTCAAAATTTGGGTTGGAATGGTCTTCGCCGTCAGCATTTTGCCGGTGCTGTTGCAGTGGGGCGGGCAATCCTTTGCGACCCTATCGGTCTCCCTCGATATCAATACGGCGGGCGATCTGAGTCCAGAGGATCTCAACGATGCATTGCACTACGCATTAGCCGGAAGCCTGGTTCATACAATCTTAGAATGGAGTGCGTTTGGAGCGGCGACCTTAACGGCTGGACTGGCATTTTTACACTTTGCAATCCATCACGATTGGATTACACCCGTGATTGGATTAATGCTGTTTTATGCGGGTTGCATGGATGCGTTTCACATCCTGGCGGCCGATCGCTTGCTGTTGAGTGTGGCTTCCACGGCGGAGTTAACGCCCTTTACTTGGACGCTGGGTCGCACCTTCACCGCCTGCATTTTGATTGTCGGTATTTTGGCCATTCAGCGTTCATACCGCCAGACCCTTGCCCAGCGGTTAACGGGGCGGCGTAGCATTTTGCTATTGGCCAGCTTGGCCATGGTTTTTAGTCTGGTTGCCTATGGGATTGCTTGGGCTGGTTTAAATACAAAAACCATGCCCAAAATGATTTTCACGGAGGGCTTAATTACGCGGCCGTGGGATTTGCTGCCCTTGGGTTTATTTGCCATTTTAGGCCTAGGAATCTTACCGAAGTTTCATCGGGTTCACCGCAACTATTTTTCCCTGGCCCTGTGGGTGAGCACGATTCCCCAAATGGCAACCCAATTGCATATGGCTTTCGGGTCGATCGAGCTATTTGACACAGATTTTAATGCGGCCCATTTCCTGAAGATTGTGGCCTACTTAGTCCCTTTTAGCGGTCTTTGCTTAAGCTATATCCGCGCCAATCAGGAACGAACGATCGCCCTGGAGCAATTGCAAGTGGCGAACCAGTCGTTGATCCAATTGGAGCAAGTGGCCAACGATCGCGCGGAGGAACTGAATCAAGTCCTGGTGAATTTGCGGCAAACCCAAAGCCAACTAATCCATGCGGAAAAAATGTCGGGTTTAGATCGGTTGGTGGCGGGCATTGCCCACGAAATCAACAATCCGGTGAGCTTCATTGGAGGCAACCTCCGCCATGCCAAAAACTATATGCAAGACTTGATTCAGTTGCTCGAAGCCTATCAAGCAGCTTGGCCCGATCGCCCCACATCCCTGCAAGAGTTGGAGCACAAAATTGATCTGCCCTTCCTGCAATTGGATTTCCCAAAACTGATGGATTCTATCCAACGCGGGGCCGATCGCATTAGCACCATTGTTTCGGCGTTGCGATCGTTTTCGGGCCTTGATGAACAGGGTGTCAAACCGTTGAATTTGCAATTGGGTTTGCAACACGCCCTGTTGATGTTGAGCCATCGCCTAGATCCGCAGCGGCCAGCCCGATCGAACCCGAATCATGCCGCAGCATCTCTATCGGAAGTCCCATCAGAATTGCCATCCATTTCAGACTTGCCATCCATTGTGGTGGAGACCCATTACGAGGCCGATGTGCCCGAAATTTTGTGTTATCCCAATCAAATGAATCAGGTGTTGCTGCATTTGTTGACCAATGCGATCGATGCGCTCGATGAAGCGCTGCAAGGGGGACGACTGGAGCGCGAGCCGAACTGGCAGCCTAAACTCTACTTGGGGTTGACGGCCTTGGGCGATCAGGTGCAGATCATGATTCGAGACAACGGCGTGGGGATTCCGGCGACGGTGCAAGACCGGCTTTTTGATCCGTTCTTTACTACCAAACCGGTGGGTCAAGGGGCGGGCTTGGGCTTGGCGGTCAGTGAGCGAATTATTAAGGCCCATGGCGGAACAATTGTCTTTTGTTCGACCTGCGATCGGGGCACGGAATTTCAGGTGAAATTGCCCCGCCAGCCGGATAGTGACGGGGTGATTGCCAATCTCGATGGCTTCAAGCGAAATCATCGCCTTCCCCAGGCGATCGCCCCTCATCAACGGTTGAGTTAAGCGTTGAATTAATCCACCCGAATTCGCTGATTCATTGAGTGATTCATCGGGAAATCAACCATTCAATTGGGTGGCATCGCCCTTGGACTCACGACCCCAGGGCCGTTTCCGAAAGCCATCCGACACGATCGCCCTGGGGCCTTTAGAATAAGCAAACTGCCCCCTGTAACCCCCGTCGAAACCGCTTTGTTACTGTCTTTGTCTGCGCCGGCCGCATCCGTGAGTTCGATCGCTCAACCTACGATTCAAACCGAAACCCTGGAGTTGTTGGAGTGGCCGCGCCTGTGCCGACAGCTTGCCACCTTTGCGGCCACCAAGTTGGGGGCGATCGTGGCGCGCCGGTTGCCGATTCCGGCCGATCGCGCCACCAGCGAAACCCTGTTGGCCCAAACCCGCGAGGCTTGGGAGCTGGAGCGGCGGGCGGCGGGGGGTCTCAGCTTTGGTGGAATTGCGGATATTGGCTCGGCGCTCGATCGGGTGACGCGCGGCGGGGTGCTGGCGGGCGAGGAATTGCTCGATGTGGCGACGACGCTGGCGGGCACGCGCAACCTGCGGCGGGCGATCGACCAGCAGGATGATTTGGTGGCCCTGGCGGCGCTGGTGGAAGAGTTGCGCACCTATCCCGAGCTGGAGCAGGACATTCACTACTGCATTGACGATCGGGGCGATGTGACCGATCGCGCCAGCCCCAAGCTGACGGACATTCGCGAAAAGCTGCGATCGGGCCGCGACTGGATTTACCAAAAGCTGCACAACATCATGCAGCAGCACTCGAACGCGATCCAAGAACCGAACATCAGCCAACGGGGCGATCGCTTCGTCATCCCCGTTAAAGCCAGCCACAAGGACGTGATTCGCGGCATTGTCCACGACACCTCCTCCACGGGCGCGACCCTGTACGTGGAACCGCACACGATTACGGAGCAAAACAACCGCCTGCGCCAGTGGCAGCGCCAGGAAGAAATTGAGTCCGAAATCGTACGGCGGCGCTTAAGCGAGCAAATCGCAGAGGTTGCGCCGGATTTGGAACGTCTGCTGGCCGTGGCGACGGAACTGGACTTGGCGGTGGCCCGCGCGCGCTATTCCTTGTGGATTGAGGGGAATGCGCCACGTTTTATTGATGCGGGCGAAACCCTGACCCTACGGCAGTTGCGCCACCCGCTGTTGGTTTGGCAGCAGAAGCACGAACAGGGGCGGGAGGTCGTGCCGATCGATGTGCGGGTGGATCCATCGACTCGGGTGGTGGCGATTACGGGGCCCAACACGGGCGGCAAAACCGTGACCCTGAAAACCCTGGGTCTGGCGGCCCTGATGGCCAAGGCGGGGCTGTTTGTGCCCGCGCGGGAACCGGTGGAGCTGCCGTGGTTCAGCCAGGTGTTGGCGGATATCGGTGATGAGCAGTCGATCGAGCAGAACCTGTCTACCTTTTCGGGCCACATCCGCCGCATCGTTCGGATCCTGGATGCCCTGGAACCCAACCCCGTCGCTACCAACGATGATTCAGGCGGGTTGGGTGCGATCGAGATTAAGAGGGCGCACGGCGGTGCGCCCCTACAGGAACATGGTTTTGACGATGCAAATGGATCGGAATCCAAGGACAACGACACCGTAGGGGCGCAAGGCCTTGCGCCCTCCGCCGATCGCCCCACCACCAACGACGATTCAGACGATCAAAACGGGTTGGGTGCGATCGCTGTTGAAAGGGCGCACGGCGGTGCGCCCCTACAGAAACGTTGCCTTGAATCCTTGGTGTTGTTGGATGAGGTGGGCGCGGGAACCGATCCGGCGGAGGGCAGCGCGTTGGCGGCGGCCTTGCTGGAGACCCTGGCCGATCGGGCGCGGCTGACCGTGGCCACGACTCACTTTGGGGAACTGAAAACCCTGAAATATCGCGACAGCCGCTTCGAGAACGCCTCGGTGGAGTTCGATGACCAAACCCTCAGCCCCACCTATCGGCTGTTGTGGGGAATTCCGGGGCGATCGAATGCCCTGAGCATCGCGCGGCGGTTGGGTCTGGATGAAGCGGTGGTGGTGGCGGCGGCCGATCGCGTCGGCGGCCAGTCCGAAGACATCAACCGGACGATCGCCGGCCTCGAAGCCGAGCGCCGTCGCCAGGAATCGAAGGCGAACGAGGTGGCGCACCTGTTGCAGCGGGCGGAGTTTTTGCACGAGCAAATCGATCGCAAGGCCAAAACCCTAAAGGAGCGCGAGGCCCAGCTTAAGCAAACCCAGGAAGCCGCCGTCCAAAAGGAAATCGAGCGGGCACGAAGCGAAATTGCCCAGGTGATTCGCCAGCTCCAGCGCGGCACACCCACGGGTCAGCAAGCGCAACAGGCCACGGCGCAGGTGGGCGCGATCGCCCAAAAATTTCTCCCCTCGCAGCAACCCAAGGCCAAACCCAAGGGCTACAAACCCCAGGTGGGCGAGCGGGTGCGGGTTCCCAAGCTGGGCGGCGTGGCAGACGTGCTGGCGATCGACGAAGCCGACGAGGAAATCACAATCCGCATGGGGCTAATCAAGGCGACCCTCAGCTTTGCCGACGTGGAATCCCTCGATGGCAAAAAAATCGAGGTGCAAAAACCGGAGCCGAAACCCGCGCCCCCGCCGAAACCGAAGGAGCGATCGATCCTCCGCACCAGCAGCAACACCCTCGATATTCGCGGGGCCCGGGTGGCCGATGCGGAAATCGAGGTGGAACAGGCGATCGATCGGGCGATTTCCGCCGACTTTGGTTGCCTGTGGATCTTGCATGGCAAAGGAACCGGTAAACTGCGAGACGGCGTGCGCGCCCAGCTCAAAACTCACCGACTGGTGGAACGGTTTGAGGATGCGCCCCGCGAGGACGGCGGCACGGGCGTAACGGTGGTCTATCTACGTTAGGGTTCGCGGTTCGGGTTCGCCCAAGGAGATTGGTGTGTTCAATGCCGTTCGATCGAAGGGCTGGCGGTGGCTGGCGGTTTGGTGGCTGCCCGCCCTGCTGCTGGCGGCCTTGATGATTCGCTACGGCGTAAACCTCCCCACCTACGACCAGTGGGACACGCCGGGGGTGTTGTTTGTGAAGCTGGCCGAGCGTCAACCGCTGACGTTTGCGGATTTTATTTCCCAACATAATGAAAGCCGCAAAGTCTTTCCTCGAATCATCTTTTTGGGGTTAGCCTATCTGACCGGGTGGGATATTCGGGCAGAGTTGGCGGTGATTTTTGCGCTGGTTTGTGGGGCGGCAACGGCGATCTTTGCCCTGGGTCGATCGACCATTTTGGATCGCAGATTCCAGGCGATCGCCTTTGCCTTAGCCAGTTGCTTGCTCTTCAGTCCATCCCAATGGGAAAACTGGGTTTATAGCATTCAAATTGTTGTCTTTCTGCCGATTTTTTGCATCACTACTAGTTTGTGGTTGGCGCAATCATCGCTAAAGTTTTGGCAGAAAATCGCGGTCAATATCGTATTAGCCACAATCAGCACCTATTCCAGCGCGAGCGGAATGTTTTGCTGGTTTCTGTCGTTCCCGGCGTTGTTTTTAAAGGACTGGATCGTTGGCTTGGGTCAGCGCGACTACAACGGGCGCAGATCGGTACAAAGCGATGATTCTAGTGGGCGCACGGCGGTGCGCCCCTACGGGATTGTTGGGGATTTGGGGCGATCGATTCAATCGTTGGGTACGATGGCTCGCCAGTCCTGGATTGGGTTGGGGGTGTGGCTCGCGGCCATGGCGGCGAATTTGCTGCTCTATTTTTGGGATTATTACAAACCCCCCAGCCACCCGAGTTTTGCGGGGCCGCTGCAACAGCCGATCGCTGGGATCAAATATTGGTTTGCCCTGATGGGGGCGATCCTGGGATTTGATGATTTGGGGCTGAGTCAACTGCTGGGCGGTTTGGGATTGCTGGGCTTTTTGGGGTTAGTGATCCTGGCTTGGCGGAGCGATCGGGTGCGATCGTTTGAGTGGGTGATTTTTGGGTGCTATGCGATCGGCACGGATGCGATCGTTACCCTCGGGCGGTTTGGGTTTGGGCCCGATGCTGCCCTGACTTCCCGTTATCAAACCTTTTCGCTGTACCTGTGGATTGCGATTATCCATCTGTCTGCGATTTTGTTGCCCCCATTCACTCAGCACCGCTTACCCAAACCCTGGCGCAAAGGGCTGGTGATTTTTGGGCTAACTCTGTTTTTGGTGTTGCATTACGCCAGCTTTGCGATCGGGTCGCGTAACCTGGCAAACTTCAGCCGCGATCGCCATCAGGGCAAAGCTTGCTTAACCTTTATTGGCAGTTTTCAAGATGAACGCTGCTTCACAGAGTGGATTTATCCCGAGCTAAATGCCAACGTTTTAAAGACGATCGGAGATGTAGACCGACTAGGTTTTATTCAGCCGCCCTTGGCACTGCCGATGCCGATTAAAAGTGATTTGAAAATCATGGCCAAATCCCAGCCGATCGCCGGAAACTTCCAAACCCTGACGATTCAAAAAAATGATGATGTTTGGGAATATGTGGCCGGCGGCGAGCTGACCTTGGGTGGGGGCTGCCAACCCACGCGATCGGTCTTGTTAGCCTATGAAAAAGACGGCTCAACAATTCCCTTCACGGCGGCCAAAGTGGGCAAAAATTATCGCGGGATGGGGCAAATTCTCGGTGATTTTGTTTGTCCTAATAATCGCTGGAGCAAGAGCTTTGAGCTAGAAAAATTGGTGTCTGATCCCCAAAAGCGGCTGGAGATTGAGCGATCGCCCAAAATCACCGCCTGGGCTTTCGACACCGATCGCGGCACGGTTTATCCCCTCAACGGTTCCTATTCCTTCCCCCAAAAATCATGAGTAAGCCAACCTATCGCAATCCGGCCCCCACGGTGGATTTGATTATTGAATTGGTCGATCGCCCCCATCGGCCGATTATTTTGATTGAGCGCAAATACGATCCCTTGGGTTGGGCGATTCCCGGCGGCTTTGTGGATTATGGCGAATCGGTGGAAGATGCCGGCCGGCGCGAAGCCCTCGAAGAAACCTGTTTGGCGGTGAAGTTAGTTGAGCAATTTTATGTCTATTCCAAACCCGATCGGGACGCGCGCAAACATACGATGAGTGTGGTGTTTATTGCAACAGCCACGGGCGATCCCCAAGCGGCCGATGATGCTAAAAACTTGGCGATTTTTAACCCTTGGGAATTGCCTAAAAACCTCTGCTTTGATCACGATCAAATTTTGGAAGACTACCGAAATTATCGGTATTATGGACAGCGACCCCGCCCCTAATTTGGATTTCACGCACCATGCCCAAACAAGTCATTCAAACCGATCAAGCGCCCAATCCCGTCGGCCCCTACAATCAGGCGATCGTGGCCAATGGAATGCTATTTGCTTCGGGTCAAATTTCAATCGATCCTGCGACTAACCAGCTCGTGAATGAGGGCGATGTGGCCGCCCAAACAGAGCAGGTAATGCAAAATCTGCAAGCGGTTCTAGAAGCTGGAGGAACTAGCTTTGCCAATGTGGTGAAAACTACGATTTTCTTGGCGAATATGGATGATTTTGCTACGGTGAATGGCGTTTATGCCAAATACTTTGATGAGGCAACGGCTCCAGCTCGGGCTACCGTGGAAGTGGCTCGTTTGCCCAAGAATGTATTAGTTGAAATTGACTGCACGGCGATCGTTTAAGCCGTCTTGATTCAACGTGCAGCCAAATAAGATCCCCTAGCGCGGGCTTTTGGCCCGCCTAGCTTCAAGATTTCAGGTGCTGAACAATCGCCTTGGCCGCGGCCTGCACAGAAAATTGCTCCATTACCTCGGCATAGCGATCGAACTGGCGATCGATCCCAATCATCCGCTCGATCGCCTGGGCCAAGGCCGTCGCGTCCCCGATCGGGATGGTTTGCACGGCGGGTAAATGCCCCAAATCCACGGTCGAACCCACCGCTTCCGTGGCAATAAAGGGCAATCCCGCTTGCAGCCCTTCATTAATTACTAATCCCCAGGTTTCACCGGCTCGATTGGATGGCAACACCAGCACATCAGCCGCCAAATAAAAGGGGGGTAATTCCTGTTGATTGCGGAAGCCTAAAAACTTCACTGTCAGATTTTCCAGGGGTTCCGCCTGGGCTGTTAGTTGGGGTTCCAATTCCCCTGCCCCGAGGAAGAAAACAGCGAGCCGCGATTGCAATTCGGTGGGCAGTTGGGCGATCGCCTGGAGAATCAAACCGGGATTTTTCTTGGGAATTAGTTTGCCGCTAAACAGCAGTACGGTGCGGTGCGGTTCAATCCACAAAGCAGCGCGAGTTTTAGCCCGAATACTTTGTTTTTGATCAAGGGGAATATCGGCAAAGCGATCGGGGACGCAATAGTAAGCCATGCCGATCTGATTGGCTGGAATTCCGTGACGAATCAGATGCTGTCGGTTGAGCGTGCCGATCGCCACGGCCGAATCAAATAGGCGATAAAGCAGTCGATAGATCAGCGATCGCACCGCTGTTTTCCACCCCTGACGCGGCACGGCCAGATCATTGGTTTCGACCCGCAAAGTGCAGGGAATTTTGCGCATCTGGGCGGAAATGGCCGCCGTGACAGCGCCTTTATAAATCAGGGTGTGAATCAGCAGGCGATCGGGTTTTTCGCGGCGCAGCAAAGCCGGAAACCCAGCCGCCCGCAAACTCCAAAAGCCTTTGGGTTGCTTCGTTTGATTGATATTTAAAATGACCGATCGATAGCCATCCAGCAAGGGTTCATCCCAAGCAATGCTTTGGCCAAATTCCCGATCGCGGTAGCCCTGAATTGAAAAATCTGACAAATAAACCACCAATAATTCATCACCATTGGCAGCCAATTCTTGAGCCATACACCGAAAAACGGGGGCATGATATTGCACCGGATGGGAAGCCAAAACGAAGAGCTTCATGATCTGACCTGTTATTGATTTAATTTATTGCATTCGATCGACAATTCGATATTGCACCGCTTCGGCCACATGACCCGGTTCAATCGCCTCTTTATTTTCCAAATCTGCGATCGTCCGCGCCACTTTCAAGATTCGATCGGTTGCCCGCGCCGACAATCCTAACCGCCGAATCGCGTTTTCCAAGAGCGATCGGGTTTGCTCCGTCAGCGCACACCATTGGCGAATTTGCTGACTTTGCATCTCCGCATTGCACTGAATCGGCGATGCGTCCTGGGCAAACCGCGATCGGGCCACCTGCCGCGCCGCCAACACCCGATCGCGCACGGCCGCCGACGCTTCCCCACCGGTCGATCGGGTCACTTCCTCCGGCTGCAAACGGCTCACAACCACTTGCAGATCAATCCGATCCATCAGCGGCCCCGACAGCTTGGCCCAATAGCGCTGCCGTTGCATCGGTGAACAGGTGCAGGCCTGAACCGAATCGCCATAATAGCCACAGGGACAGGGGTTTGTGCTGGCCACAAGCGTGAACCGGGCCGGAAATCGCACCGTTTGTCGCGCCCGCGAAATCGTCACACAGCCTTCTTCGAGGGGCTGGCGCAAAAATTCCAACACATCTCGCTTAAATTCTGTCAGCTCATCCAAAAACAGCACTCCTCGGTGAGATAGCGAGATTTCCCCCGGCCGCGGAAAGCTGCCGCCGCCCACCAGCGACGGCCCCGAAGCCGAATGGTGCGGACTCCGAAAGGGGCGATCGCGCACCAAGCTGCCCCGCTCCTTCAGCAGCCCCGCCACCGAGTGAATTCGCGTCACCTCCAGCGCCTCCGGAAAGGTTAGTTGGGGCAAAATACCGGGCAAACGCTGGGCCAGCATGGTTTTGCCACTACCCGGTGGCCCCACAAAAATCAGGTTGTGACCACCGGCCGCCGCAATTTCCAGCGCCCGACGCGCCTGGGTTTGGCCCTTCACGTCGGCCAAGTCCAGCAGCCCGATCGCATTGGGCCGCGACACCGCCAGGGACGACTCATGGGGCACAAATTCTCCGGGCTGATTCAGGAATCGCGCCACCTCTGATAAGTGCTCAAACCCATACACGTTTAGCCCCTTGACGATCGCCGCCTCATTCGCATTGATCGCCGGGACGACCATCGCCGCGATCCCCAGCCGTTCCGCCGCCGCCGCGATCGCCAGCACCCCCGCCACCGGTCGCAGCGTCCCATCCAGCGCCACCTCACCCACAAACAGGTGATCCCCCAGGAGGGCGGCGCTCACTTGTCCCGAAGCCGCCAAAATTCCGACCCCGATCGCCAGGTCAAAGCTCGGCCCCTCCTTGCGCAGGTCTGCCGGGGCCAAATTCACAACAATTTTGCGCATCGGATAGCTAAATCCGGCATTTTTCAGGGCAGCCTTCACCCGTTCGCGCGATTCCTGCACCGATGTATCGGGCAAGCCCACGATCGCAATCCCTGGCATCCCGTTGGACACATCCACTTCGACCCCCACCTTCACCGGGTCGATGCCCACCAGCGCCGCACTCCAACTTCGAGCCAGCATTGATTGTTTGGCTCCTCACTTAGGAAATCATGACCTAGGGTCTGAGTTTAGCAGGCCAATTGCTGGTTTTTGGGGTTCGCGATCAATGTTCCCTTAATTAACAGCTTGATTGGCAGCTTAATTAATAAAGCGATCTACCCAACCATTCGCCAAGCGATCGAAAATGTAATTAGCAATAGCGCCCCACTCAACTATTCGCCAAGCGATCGGCAAAGTAATTGGCAATAGCAATCAAAAAACCAATCCACAAAGCGATCAAAAATTCCCCCGAACCATCTCATAATTCACGATCTACCCTGTTCCATCCGATTGCTTTTCGGCTAATCCAATGTTAAGGATAGATCGCAAATGAGTGACTTGATTGCAGACGAATCAACAATCCCTAACCAACGGCCTTGAGGATTTCTTCGTCGGTTGAAAAATCTACGGCCGATGCGCTAGCACCGGATGGCAAATAGTCATTCTCAAAGGAGTCCTTGAGACCCGCAATCAGATCATAGCTCGGTTGCCAGCCGAGATCATTCTTGGCTTTTTGATTACTGGCAAAGAAGTGCTGAACCCGCATTGGAAATGCTTTGCGTTTTCCAAAGTCAAACTGCTTGGGATCGTAATGAACAAGCTTGACTTGCTCGGGATCTTTGCCGGCCGCCGCCGCACAGGCGCGGGCTAGCCCATCAAAGGTGACAAATCGATCGCCGGAAATATTGTAAATTTGCCCGATCGTTTTTGGGTTGCCAGCGGCAGCCACCATCGCAGTTGCCAAGTCGGCCACATGCCCCAATTGGGTGATGTGTAAGCCGTTGCCTGGAATCGGAATCGGCCGATCGCGCACAATGCGATCAAAGAACCACGATTCCAACGGATTGTAATTGAGCGGCCCATAGATATAGGTTGGACGAAACGCCGTAAATGGCTCATCGTGGTGATCTAAATAGCGCTCCGTTTCCCATTTACCCTTATGCCGACTGTTCGGGTCAATGGGGTCTTCTTCACAATGCGGGGGCTGGTCAGTTTTAAGATAGACCCCAGCGGAACTCATGTATAGAAAATGCTCGGTTTTACCCCGCAAGAGTTCTACCAACGGCTGTGTGTCGCTAAGTTCACGACCGTTATTATCAAACACCCATTCAAAGTGACGATTTTCTAGCTTTGATTTCAGATCGTCGATCTGGGTTCGATCGCACTGAATCACTTCCAAACCCTCAACCGGAGAAGGCTTGCGGCCACGATTGAGCAACGTCACATCATGACCTTTTTCAACCAATAATCGAGTCAGGTAAACGCCAATAAATCGCGTTCCACCCATGACTAAAACTCGCATCACTGCTCCTAATAAACCTATGTAAGGCAATTTCAGATATCATCTTATAGCGTTATGTGGGGTTCTTTAAAAAAATTCAGCAAAAATTCAGCAAAAGCTCGGCTAAGATTCAACAAGATTCGGCAAAAATATTGATTCGACCATCAATAGTGATTGACAACAGGTATTAACAACAGGTATTGACCGCCGTAGCCAAGAGATCATTTTTGGAAAGACTTGGCCATAAAATACTAATAGCCCCCTGGGGGCCTTGCTCTCGATATTTGTTGATCGATCGGGGCTGAGTTTAGGCCCAGTACCCGTGGCCATCCCAGCGAGCAACCGGGAATCGGGCTGAAAATCAGCATCCCAGGGCTGAAATATTGCCCTCACGATCGCGCCCTTGCACGCAAATTCCCCATCGACCTTTAAGATTTGGTGTATTGACCTTTGCTGTCTGCTTCGCATTGCCATGAGTCGGTTTGACCCCTCCGAAGATCCTGCTCAACGCGATCCAACGCGGCGGGGAATCGACGCATTTCGCCCCCCTCAGGAACCAACGGATTGGCAAGGATCCGAGCCAGATCAGCCGCGCGATTCGTTGGAAGCCTTTGATATCAGAGCTTTTCGGCAACGGCAGGGGAGCGGCGCGTCCGGGCGGTCTGCCTCGGCCCGATCGCCCCGGGCCCGATCGCGCTCCCAGTCTGCCGCCTCAAGGTTCACCCCATCCACGGGGTCTCGGGACGTGTGGGCGCTGTTGATCGCGGCCATTCGTCTGGGTGTGGCGCGGTTGCCGGATCCACGCCAGGTGAATCCCACGCGCCAACGGGTGACGATCGTCGGTGGCATTTTATTAGCCGCCATGCTGGGATTGGTGCTGCGGCTGCTGTGGCTCCAGGGCATCCAAGGCCCGGAACTCACAAATCGTGCCCGGTTGCAACAGCGCGTGGCCGTGAAACCCTTTGCGCCGCGTCGATCGATTGTGGATCGGCGGGGTGTGGCGCTGGCTCTCGATCGGGTTACATACACGCTTTATGCCCACCCAAAACTCTTTAATAAGCCAAAATCTGTGGTGGCAGCCCTGCTTGCTTCCATTTTGCACCAGTCTCCCACGGAAATCGCGCTCAAGCTCGATCGGGCGCGTAGCGGCATTCGTCTCCATGAATCCCTGTCCGAAGACCAAGCCCAGCGGATTCGTCGCACGGCCCTGGACGGCTTGGAATTGCATGAGCGACCGGGGCGGATTTATCCCCAGAATGATATGGCCGCTGAAATTGTCGGTTATGTGAACTTGTTTGACGGTCAGGGTAAAACGGGGCTGGAATATTCGATGGGTCGGCTACTGGAGCGATCGGTCAACGCCGTCACCCTGGAGCGCGCACCGGGTGGCTATTCGTTGCCCCGTCTCGGCAGTGCGGCGGACGATCGGCTCAATCAGTTAACCTACCTCGACGACCTGCAACTGAAACTCACTTTAGACCTGCGACTCCAGCGGGTAGCGCGATCGGCGATCCAAGCTCAAATGACCGCCAGCAATGCCAAAAAAGGCGCGGCGATCGTCATGGATGTGCAAACCGGAGCCATTCGGGCCCTCGTTTGTGAACCCAGTTATGATCCCAATCGCTATTCAGAAGCTGACGTGGCTCGCTTCCGCAATTGGGTGGTTTCGGATTTGTATGAGCCGGGATCGACTTTCAAGCCATTGGTGATGGCCATGGCGCTGGATTCTAAGGTTTTGAAATTAGATGACACCTTTGAAGATACAGGATCCGTGCAAATTGGCGATCGGGTGATTCGAAATTTCAACTTTGCTCGCCTTGGCAAATTAGATCTATCGAAAGTGATTCAAACCTCTAGCAATGTTGCCACGGTTCGGATTGGTTTGCGTCTGGATCCTAATGTTTTTTATCAATACTTACAAAAGCTGGGATTTAATCAAACGAGTGGCGTTGATTTGCCCTTTGAAACTCGGGGACAAATTAAAGATCGCCAGACATTTTTATCCTCAAAAATTGACCGCGCCACCACATCCTTTGGCCAAGGCGTGGCCATTACTCCTCTGCAATTGGTGCGATCGCTCGCCACCTTGGCGAATGGCGGCAAACTGATTACACCCTACATCGTTGACGGGCTAACCACTGTCGAGGGCACCAGTTATTGGCAGCCGGCGCGATCGGAACCTATGCCAATTTTTTCTAAAACAACCACGAATGAAGTGCTCAAGATGATGGAAAGTGTGGTGTTAAAAGGCACTGGAAAACGAGCGCAGATTGACAATTACCGAATCGCTGGCAAAACCGGTACATCGCAAAAACAAGACGAGCGCGGGGGCTATCGACAGGGCGCAGTCATTGCCAGCTTCGTTGGTATTTTTCCGGTGCAATCACCGCGCTATATTGTGATGACTATTTTCGATGAACCCCCGGGCGGTTCAGGTGGGGTAGTCGCCGCCCCGGCCGCCAAGCCAATTTTGGAATCTATTATTACGTTGGATGGTTTGCCGCCTCAATAAACCCTCAATAAACCCTCAATAAACCCTCAATAAGTCCTCAATAAGTCCTCAATAAGTCCTCAATAAGCCTCAATCATGATGAGAAATTAGGAGCCTCATCTCAAAATTAAATGGGCCTATCGCGATCGCATCACCGATAGTAAGCTCGATCGATCATCCGTCCATAGTTGACTAGTCGGCTGCGGATCGAGCATTGTCCACGGGGATTTTGGTGAGTCGATTAACCATCCTAAATCCCGAGGATTGCGACCCATGACAACCCAATGAGAGGGGGTCTTTCCGAGCACCCGATCGGCTTCGGAAACCTTGATGTCCCAGCGATGAAAAGCGGTTAATTTCAAGTCTTGACCAATCGCCCCAAGTACGGGCAGTAAGTCGAGATAGCGATTGGTAATGTTGACCAAAATCAATCCATTGGGCTTCAGTTTTTGAAAGTAAAGGGCGATCGCCTCGCGCGTAATCAGATGAACAGGAATTGAGTCGGAGCTAAAGGCATCCATGATCACTAAATCTAGGGATTGATCAGGTGCGGCTTTCATTTTCAAGCGTCCATCACCAATTTCAACCGCAATCTTGCCCTGGGCTGTTTTTAAAAAACTAAAGTAATCGGGATTTTCGGCGATCGCCTTCACCGTGGGATCAATTTCATAAAATGTCCACTGCTGATTCGACTGGGCATAGCTCGCAAGGGTGCCAATCCCCAAACCCAACACCGCCACCCGATCGCGAGGCGACTGATTAAACCCCGCAAAAAACTCCCCGATCGGCCCCGTTTCCGTGAAGTATGTTAGGGGGCGATCACGCCGTGCTGGTACTAAACTTTGCTGACCATGGAGAGTGGAACCGTGGAGCAGGGACATCACTTGGCGAGATCGATCGCGCACCACCCGATTCACCCCAAAAAAGCTGCGATCGGTCAACAAAACCTCGCCGCGCAACCCCACGGAAAACTGCATCATTAAAACGATCGCCAGTAGGGCAACAATGATCTTTGTTTTGCGGAGTTGTAGCGCCGTCGCAATCACCGCAACGAGGCTAAACGCTGCTAAATAAGCCGCCCAATATTCTCCAAGTCGCCCAAAATTAATCCCAGCGAGGAGTGCGCCAATGCCTAGCCCGATCGCAATCCAACTCCACTTGGGTAATCGGGTTGAATTAATCACCGCTAACAGTGTCAGGATCAAAACCAAGGGATATTCTTGGGTATTTGGAAACAAATAAGGAGCCGCGATCGCATTAAATGCCCCCCCCAACGCACCCCCCAACGCAATCCAAAAATAAAATTGGGTTAAATAGTCTACCGATGGCCGAATCAACACGAGGGTTTGATGACAAGCAAAGGCCGCGATCGCAAACCCTAGCCAATGAAACGGCAGCATCACCCACAGATTTTGTGCTCCATCCAAGCGTGACCAAAACACAAGAGGTGTCACAAATAGCGGCAACAGCGCGATCGCCCAGGGATAAATCTGGCTCGATCGCCGCCAATCAGAAAACGCAACGATATAGGTTAATAAATACAGGCTGAGGGGAATTGCCCAAAACAGAGGAACAGCCGCTAAATCCGTCGTCACATAGGTCGTGACTCCGAGGGATAGGCTAGCGGGCAAAAAGGCAAAAATGGCCCATTGCAGCCGATCGCGCCAAGTCGGTTTTTGCAGACTGCTAGCGGATAATTCTTGATTGAGTACGTCCTGATTCAATAGTTCTTGATCTAAGAATCCTTGATCAACTACATGGGTATCAGTGGGTGCATCAACGGGTAAGGTTGTTAATGGCATTAATGGTGTTAGTGATCGATCGCGCCACGTAATCACCGCACAAACTGCAATCAAAACCAGCTCAAAACCATAACCCATTTGCCAAAATTGCCGCTGTTCTAACAGGGAAAAAAGCGGCTCGATCGCACTCGGATAGCCCAACACACCCAACAAGCTGCCCGCATTACTCGCCGCGTATAAAACATAGGGATTTTTGCCCAAATCTAGCTCAGTGCGTGACACCCACCGTTGCAACAAGGGAGCCGTCGCCGACAGCGCAAAAAAAGGCAGCGCCACTCCTGTGCTTAATAATTTCAACAGCGTCAAAATGGGTTGATCACCCGCCGATGTGGCCGTTCCAAACACCTGAGAAAATTGCAGCACCATCGCGATTCCACCCGCGATCGCGATCGCCCCGTGCCCCCACAATTGCCACCGTAGGGACGGGCGATCGCCCCACCAAGCCGCATAGCCATAGCCTGCCAACAACATGATTTGAAAAAACGCCTGGCAAACAGTCCACACGGCCGGCGTTCCACCCAACAGGGGCAACAGGCTTTTGGCCACAATAAACTGCACCCAAAATAGTAAAAAAGCGCTACCAAAGAGCGCCCCTGCAAAAATCAGTTTTTTCATCGTTTTATTATTAATCTCGTTATCCAACCGGGAATACGGTAATTCCTGTTTTTTCGGGACGATTATTGTAGGGGCAGGTTTGAAACCTGCCCCTACGTACCCGATGGTTTTCCTAAACCTTTGCGGGTTCCGAAAAGCGAATTTTCAGATAGTCATCTTCCATTTTTGCCCCCGTCGGTTGCAATGCTGCCAAGGCCTGCGGCAACACCAAATTACGGCGGTGATTGCCAATGCGTACATTCAACTCATCACCGGTTTTGCTGAGTTCAATTTGGCTCTTGGGAATCCCCGGCAAATACATTTCCAGGCTGTAGGCGTTATCGACTTGGAGAACACGCAGGGTCGTTTCCTTGTAATACACCTGAGCCGGATCTTCATTGTTGGGGTATAGGGTTTCCTTCAGGCGATCGAGCGCCGCCAGCCCACACAATTCTTCCGAAAACAGCGGCACTTCCTTCACCGGCAACGGGTGAAAGTTCTCGTGAATTTCTTCCTTATACTTGCGTTGATCGGCTTTCCAGCGATCGAAAAAGGGATCGCTCACCTCCGCTGGAATCACCCGATTCGCAACCACCATATCCGTCGCCACGTTATACAAACTCAGGTACGCATGGGCGCGCAGCGATTCCTTAATCACCATTTTTTCGGGATTCGTCACCAGCCGCACTGACGTTTGTGAGCTGTCCGTCAAGACTTTTTCCAGCGCCTCAATTTGCTCATAAAACTCGTAGGGCGCATCCATGACTTCCTTGTCGGGCAACGAGAAACCGGCGATCGGGCGGAAGATCGGTTCCACCAGCGGTCGCAAGGCCACGGACATGCTTTGCAGCGGCTTGTAGAACCGGCGCATATACCAGCCGCCCACTTCCGGCAGGCTCAACAGCCGCAACGCCGTGCCCGTGGGGGCTGAGTCGATAATCAACACGTCATATTCGCCTTCGTCGTAGTGCCGCTTCATGCGCACGAGGGCAAAAATTTCGTCCATCCCTGGCAAAATAGCCAGCTCTTCCGCTTGCACACCGTCCAAACCACGCGCCTGTAACACTTGCGTGATATACCGTTTGACCGCGCCCCAGTTGCCTTCCAGCTCGGCCAGCGCATCCAGCTCGGCGGCCCACAGGTTGGGGCGCACCACGCTGGGATCGTGGCCCAGTTCCATATCGAGGCTGTCGGCCAGGGAGTGGGCGGGATCGGTGCTGAGGACGAGGGTCTTGTAGCCCAGTTCGGCACAGCGCAGGCCGGTGGCTGCGGCGACGGAGGTTTTGCCGACTCCGCCTTTGCCGGTCATCAAAATTACGCGCATGATGGAGTTGCCTTGTGTTTCGGAGGAGACGATCGCCCAGTGTGCCTCCATTATGGCGTTTTTTGTAAAGCTTTTTGAAGCCCGGTTCCGGCAGCGGACGTGATATATCAACCGTTTCAGGTTCTGGATGGGCGGCTGGCGATCGGCCACCGGTTCGATCGATCGCGCCATTTCCCGTCGTTTTGGCCAGTGGTGGGCGAGTGGTGAATCGGCGTGTCATCAATTCCGTCGCCGTAGGGGTTGGGAGACAACCCGAGCGATCGCCCCTGGGAACATCGGAGATCGCGGGGGCTGGGCGGGGAAACGTCGCCCCTACGACCGATCGGTACTGTTTGCAAAACAGGCTGGAAATTCTGTCAATGCGATCTGCAAATCAGTGGATTGAACCAATTAGCTAGATTGGCTTGCAAAATGTTGCTTTACAACGTCCCAGCCGGAGCAATTCCAGTAATCAATATGGGAATCAATTAAATCCTGTTCATTGACAGTCAGCTCGCTCCAGCCCGTAATCGAAATGCGCGGATTCCAGGGCAGTGGCGTTGTCCAAGTGAGAGTCCAATCGGTGCAGATCGATCGATCGCCCGTTGCTTGAATCTCGTGCAAAATCAAGGATGGGTTGCGAAACCATCGATCGATAAAGGCGATCGTTTGGCGGTAGCGATCGATGCCCCGAAATTCACTGGTCGGGTCTTTGAAATACACATCGTGATCGTAAATCTCGAAGGTCTGATTTTTGGGAAATTGCCGATAGTCGTTGCGCAGGATTTCGATTAAGCGATCTAGACTCATGATGAAATTTGCAACTCGATTGAATCAATTAAAAATGAATGACAAAAAACTTGAAACTAGCGAATTTCTTTCTAAAGAATATCAAAGATAATGATTGGCTTCTAATAGGTTCTAATTTTTTCTAGAATGACTAACCATTACGATTGAAATCAATTGAGATTAGAGTCCGATGATTCCAAACGCACCGATCCCGAATTCGTCGGATTTTGATGTGGCCGCCACCCTGCGCGATCGCCGCCGCCGATTGACCGATCGCACCGCCGGCCCGATCGCCCTCTGGTCGGGCCAGGCCGCCGCCCGCAACTTCCCCGCCAATCGCTATCCCTTCCGGGCCAGCAGCCACTTTCTCTATTTTGCCGGGTTGTCGATCGAGCGGGCGGTGTTGCTGCTGTGGGACGGGCGATCGATCCTGTTTTGGGATCAGCCGACCGTGGATGATGCCCTGTGGCACGGGCCGGAACCGTCGCGATCGGCCCTGGCGGCGCAAATCGGTGTGGATGCGGACTACCCCTTGGGCGAGTTGGCGGTGCAGTTGGGCGATCGGGTGGCGGAGGTGGCAACGATCGCCGTGCAATCGCCGATCGCCCGCGCCCACCAGGAAACGATTTTGGGGCGATCGCTCCCCCAGCCTGCCGCCGCGACGGGTTCCGATGGCGCGCTGGTCGATGCGATCGTCGCCGTGCGATCGACCCACGATGCCCTCGCCCTTAGCGAAATGCGCCGCGCGGCCGCCATTGCCGTCGCGGCCCACCGGGCCGGCCTCGCTGCCACGCCCCGAGCCACCACCGAAGCCGCCGTCCGCGCCGCGATCGAAGCCACCATGGTCGCCCAGGCCGCCAGCCCGTCCTATAACAGCATCGTCACCGTGCGCGGCGAAGTGCTGCACAACGAGCGCTACCACAACCCCCTGCGGCCGGGCGATTTGCTGCTGGTGGATGCGGGAGCCGAAACCGCCAGCGGCTGGGCTTCGGATATTACGCGCACCTGGCCCGTGTCGGGGCAGTTTTCCGCGACCCAACGGGCGGTCTATGAGGTGGTGTTGGCGGCCCACGATGCTTGCGTGGCGGCGGTGCGGCCCGGCGTGGAATATCGCGACATTCACCACCGGGCGGCGCTGGTTTTGGCGGAAGGGTTGGCGGATTTGGGCATTTTGCGCGGGCAACCGGCGGATTTGGTCGATCGCGATGCCCATGCGCTGTTTTTTCCCCACGGAGTCGGTCACTTGCTGGGGTTGGATGTGCATGACATGGAAGACCTGGGCGATCGGGCGGGCTATGGGGCCGGTCGCACCCGCAGCGATCGGTTTGGCTGGTGTTTTCTGCGGCTCGATCGGCCCCTAGAAACCGGCATGGTCGTGACGATCGAACCGGGGTTCTATCAAGTGCCCGGCCTGTTGCAAGACCCGGCCCGGCGCGATCGCTACCAGGACTGCATCAATTGGGAGCGCCTCGCCGACTTTGCCGACGTGCGCGGCATCCGCATCGAAGATGATGTACTCGTGACAGACAGCGGCGCGGCAGTCCTCACGGCCGACCTACCCACCGCCCCGGATGCCATTTGTGAGCTAATAGTGAGCTGATGGCGACCGGATGGCTGCCAAATCGCCACCGGAGCACTCCTAGGTTTTTAAGAGCATCGGCGACCCCGATCGCCCGCCCGTGGGGGCCATGGTCGGCAAGGCCCGATCGGTCAGCGTCCCCCCGATCGAAAAGGCCTTGACCAAATCCGCCGCCCGATCCGTTTCGATCGGGTCAACCTCCAGGGCTTCGGGCAATTGGGGCAACTCCACCACAAACGTCGTGCCCTGGCCCACCTCCGACGCAAACCACAGTCGGCCGCTGTGCTGCTCCACGATTGTTTGATAGGCCATCGACAGGCCCAGACCCGTGCCCTGGCCGATCGGCTTCGTGCTAAAAAACGGATCCAAAATCCGATCGCGCAGGGTCTCCGGAATCCCCAAGCCATTGTCGCGAATCCGCACGATCGCCCGGTTGCTGGCCTGATCCATCGTCGTTTCAAGCCAAATGGTAGGCAACTCGCCCCGCGCCTGCCATTGGGCCGAATCGATCGCCACCCCCAACGCATCGATCGCATTTTCGATCAACGCCGCCAAGGCCTGATTCAGCGGCCCCGGATAGCAGGTAATCGCTGGCAACGTGCCCCAGTCGTGAATTAACCGGATCGAGTGCATGGAGTCGCCCTCAACCGTCGCATTCAACCGCCCTTGAAACAGCACCAACGCACTATCGAGGCTTTCGTTCAGGTTGATCGTTTTGACGATCGCCTCATCCAATCGCGAAAACACCCGCAACGATTGCACAATCCGCTGAATCCGATCGACCCCCGATCGCATCGACTGCATCAACCGCGGCCAATCCTCCTCGATGTAGCTAGGATCCACCTCCTGCAACTGGTCTTGCAAATCCTCCGACGGCGCAAGGCCCGATCGGGCCAGCTCCGCCCCATAGCCCTGCACCAACTCCAGCAAATCCTGAATGTAGTGACCCGCATGAACCAAGTTGCCCGCAATGAAGGCCACCGGATTGTTAATCTCGTGGGCCACCCCCGCCACCAACTGTTCCAGCCCCGCCAGCCGCTCCGCCTGCACCAACTGGGCCTGCTGCCACTTCAGGGCCTGCAACGCCGCCTCCAACTGCGAGGCCTTATCCGCCAGCTTCGCCTCCGCCGCCTGACGACGGGCAATCTCCGCCTGGGCCTGTTCGTACAGTTCCGCCTGCAACACGGCCACCGCCAACTGATGGGAGAGCCGTTCCAACAAATGAACTTCGTTGGAATGCCATTGGCGGGGTTCCTGGCAATGGTGTGCAATCAGCAACCCCCACAACCGCCCATGATCCGAAATCGGTAACACCAGGTTGGCCCGCACCTGGAACCGCCGCAGCAAGTCGCGGTGACATTCGCTCAGGGGAGCCGTTTCAATGTCGCTGATGGCGCTGATCCGGCCTTCTTGGTAGTCGCGGGCGCGGCTGATTTGAAAACAGGTGTCCTCGATCGTCACATCCAACGACGCGTCGCAATCCTCGCCGACGGACTCAGCCACGACAATGCCGCTCCAGTCGGGGTTAAAGCGATAGACAATCACCCGATCGGTCTGCAACAGTTGCCGCACCTCATTCACGGCGGTACTGAGCACGGTTGTTAGATCCAAATCCTGGCGAATCCGCTGGGTGACACCGCTCAGGAGCTGTTCTTCCTGGAGCTGGCGGCTTTGGCGTTTGCGGGCTTCCACCGCTTCGGTCACGTCGGTTTGCACGCCGATGTAGTGGGTGAGCTGCCCATCGGCATCGTGGACGGGCCCGATCGACAACCGGTTCCAAAAGGGGCGGCCATCCTTGCGATAGTTCAACAGCACCACTTCGCAGGCTTGCCCTTGGCGAATCGCTTGGCTCAGTTCTTCCACGGCGGCAGGATCCGTGCCCTCACCTTGCATAAACCGGCAGTTGCGGCCGATCACGTCCTCGCGCCGATAGCCGGTCATGGCTTCAAAGGCATCATTGCAATAAATCAATGGCCGATCGGGCTGGCTCATGTCGGCGATCGCGATGCCGCAACTGGCCGCAGCCATAGCCCGTTCAGACAACTCTAAGGTTGTGGGCAATAACCCCTTACCAGCATGATGCGCCATAAGCCTCCAAGCTCCAGGATCTAAACCGATGAAGAACAGGTTTGTCTAAATCAACAGGGTCAGTGGAACAAAATCCCGAAAATCCCCTGACCAATTTCTGGCTGGGTTCAAGGCGACGGGAAGCGCCCTGCTGAAATTCAGGCCAGCCATCCAACAACGGCGCGATCGGGGGGATGGGCCGTCCGTTGCTGCCATCTTGCCAATGGGGTATTGCGCAATCACGGGCACGATCGCCGACAGGATCACATCGGGAAAATAAGCCGCCGCGCAGTGACCGAAACATGGGGACTAACGGTTGAGGTCGGCGTAGGCTCAATGGGCTGACGAATAAACTGGCGGGGGAGAGGTTTTCTCCTGCGCTGTGGGTTGCACCCTGACGCTAGCGGGGAGCGATCGCTGTGGGTCAATCCCATCCGGCTGGATCGGGCCGAATCAGGAGTGATGGCCATCAGTGGGGTCACTGCCGTTGTTCTCTAATGACTTAATTTTAATTTCAAATTTAGGTTTCACGGACGGCAATTTTGGAAGCGTTGCTGGGCCGAGGCGATCGGACTCGCGCCGATCGGGCTAATCCGATCGCGCAGGAGCAGGGGCAGAATCGGAAATTTTTGCCGAGAAAGTCTCCTCAGATGAATCCAATCGACAGGGAACGGCGGATAGTGTTGGTTGATATTGTGGCGTTCCGTAGCGATCTCTATGCCTAAGTCCATGCCTCAAGCGTTCTGGTCTCGGAGAGTGGTGAATTCGGTGGCGGGCCGGCGATCGGCCGGGTGGCGATCGCGCCTAGGGGCGATCGGGATTGTGGGGAGCCTGTTGCTGGGCGGCTGTGGCGGCGGTGCTCCCACCGGGACTTCACCGAGTGCGAGCGCGGGCGGCCCGGCGGACAAAACCCTGAAGCTGCTCTATTGGCAAGCGCCGACGATTTTGAATCCCCATTTGGCGACGGGAAATAAGGATTTTGATGGGGCGCGGGTGGTCTATGAACCCCTGGCCAGCTATGACAAAACGGGCAAATTGGTGCTGTTTTTGGCAGCGGAGGAACCAACCCTGGAAAACGGGGGCGTGGCCAAGGACGGGCGATCGGTCACATGGAAGCTGAAACCGGGCGTGAAGTGGGCCGACGGCCAGCCCTTCACCGCCGAGGATGTGGTGTTTACCCATGCGTTTTTGAGCGATCCGAAAACCGGCGCAACGACCCTCAGTGAATATGCGGCGGTCAAGGCGGTGCGGGCGATCGACCCCCAAACCGTGCGGATCGAGTTCAAAGCGCCCACGGCCAATTGGTCGCAGCCCTTTACGGGCTATAACGGCATGATTTTGCCGAAACATATTTTTGCGCCGTTTGTGGGAGCGAAGGCCAAGGAAGCGCCGGCCAACCTGAAGCCGATCGGCACGGGGCCCTACCAGGTGGAGTCCTTTAAACCCGGCGATGCGATCGTTTATACCCCCAACCCGAATTATCGCGATCGGGCGAGTCTGGCGTTCGAGCGGGTGGAAATCAAGGGCGGCGGCGACGCAACCTCGGCGGCCCGCGCGGTGATGCAAACCGGCGACGCGGACTACGCCTACAACCCGCAGGTGGAAGCGCCGATCCTGAAACAGCTCGAAACCGGCGGCAAGGGCAAAATTCAGGCCGTTACCGGCGCACAGTCGGAGCGGATTCACTTCAACTTCTCGGATCCCAACCGCGCCACGGCCGACGGCGAGCGATCGAGCGTCCAATTTCCCCACCCGTTTTTTACGGATAAAACCGTGCGCGAGGCCTTTTCGCTGGCGGTCGATCGCGCCACCATTGCTGAACAACTGTACGGCCCAGCCGGTGGCCCCACGGGCAACTTAATCATCGGGCCCCAACAGGTTGTTTCGCCCAACACGAAATACGAATTTGACCTCAAAAAGGCGGCCGAACTGCTCGATCGGGCCGGCTGGAAAGACACCAATGGCAATCAAATTCGCGACAAAAATGGCGTAGAAATGAAGGTGCTGTTCGTCACCTCCGTCAACCCCTTGCGTCAGAAAACCCAGGAAATTGTGAAACAATCGTGGGAATCGATCGGGATTGGGGTTGAACTCAAATCCGTCGATGCGGGAGCATTTTTCTCCGGCGATCCAGCGAATCCTGACACGGTGAATCGCTTCCAATCCGACCTGCAACTCTACACCACCGGCAATACTTCGCCCGATCCCAGCGCCCATTTGCAGTGGTGGACCTGTGATGAAATTGCCAGCAAAGCAAACGATTGGAACCGCAATAATTACACGCGCTATTGCGATCGGGACTATGACAAAGCCTGGGCAGCGGCCGAAAAAGAACTTGACCCGATCAAACGTCAGGCGGCGATGATTGCCCTGAACGATCGACTAATTAATGATTTTGCCCTGATCCCGTTGATTGCCCGGGCCAAGGTGGGAGCCGTGAGCGATCGATTAGTCGGTGTGGATCTGACCCCATGGGATGGCGACACCTGGAACATTGCCACCTGGAAACGTCCGTAATCACCGGCCATCAACGATTAGCTTGGGATCGGCAAAAATCCCGGTTCTCTTATGACCAAATAGCTGGGACAAGGGGCTTCAGCCCCTTGCTTCCCAGGATGTTTCCAGGCTTTTCAGCCACCCTTAAGCCGTGGTCGCCACTTCCCCAAACAAGTCGTAGGGTTCAGCGGCGGTAATCGTCACCGGCACGATCGCCCCCAACCGGGCCGCCCCGGTCACATAGACCAAACCATCCACATCCGGCGAGTAGCGGGCCGATCGCCCCAGGAATTGCCCCGTTTTCGGGTTCACCTGCTCGATCAACACGTCCACGGTTTGACCGATATAAGCCTGGTTGCGCTTCAGGGAAATCGGTTGCTGCAAGGCCATCAGCCGATCGCGCCGCCCATCCATCACCTCCTGGGGCAACTGGTTCGGCAAATCAAACGCCGCCGTGCCCTCCTCCGGCGAGAAGGTGAACACGCCCACATGGTCAAACTCGTGGCGCTGCACAAACTCGCACAAATGCTCGAAGTGCGCCTCCGTTTCGCCGGGGAAGCCCACGATAAACGTCGTCCGCATCACCGCGTTGGGCAGTTGCTCGCGGATGTTTTCCAGCAGGCGATCGTTCACATTCGCTTGCCAGGGACGGTTCATCGATCGCAGCACCTCCGGGTGGGAATGTTGCAGCGGCAAATCGATATAGGGCAAGATATTCGGCGTTTCGCGAATCGCCGCAATCACCGGCTCCGTCAGCCCCGTGGGATAGGCATAGTGAATCCGCACCCAAGGCACATCCACCTCGCCCAGGGCCCGCAACAATTCCGCCAGCTTCGGTTTGCCGTAGAGGTCGAGGCCATAATTGGTGGTGATTTGGGAAATCAAGATAATTTCTTGAACCCCTTCATCCGCGAGCTTTTGGGCTTCGGCAACGATCGACTCGATCGAGCGCGATCGCTGATCCCCCCGCAGGTGCGGAATAATGCAGAACGCACAGCGATAGTCACAGCCCTCCGCCACCCGCAAATAGGCCGTTCCCTCCGCCGTGGTGCGGTAGCGGGGCACGGTCTCATCGGCGATGTAGGTCGGCTCCTCCGAAATTTCCTGCACGCGCTCGCCGGACTCCGTGCGCGCCATCACCTCAACGATTTTGTGATAGTCGCCCGTGCCCACCACCGCGACGGCTTCGGGAATTTCATCGAGCAGGGTTTCGCGAAAGTGCTGCGCCATGCAGCCCGTAATCACGATCCGCTTGCCCGCTTCGGCCAACTCGACCAGCGTGCGCACGGATTCTTCGCGCGCTTCTTGAATAAAGCTACAGGTGTTGACGATCGCATAGTCAGCGCTGTCGTCGTTGGCACTCACGTCATAGCCCGCTTGGGCGAGCAGCCCCATCATGTGCTCGGTGTCGATGCGATTTTTTTCGCAGCCGAGGTGCGTAACGGCGATTGTGGGTTTTCCAGCCATAGCTTGCAATTGCGGTGCCGATGAAGCGAGGGGGTGAACAAAAACGGGAAACGATCGAAGGCGGGGAACAGTCTTAATAGATCTAAAGAATAAAAATATAGATCTAAAAATTCCGAGCAATCCAGAAATCCGCTAGACGGTCTCAACCCAGATCTGGCTAAACCTCAACCAAGATCGGGGCTAATGCGGCCAGCCAAGTCTGATCCCAATCGAACCCACGATTATCAACCATAACAGGGCCGAGCGATCGTCGAGGTCAGCCAGCCAGCGCTAACGAGGATTTCGGATGTCACCCATGGAGAGCAAGCGTTGATCCAACCGCCGATCATCGCACATTGGTCGATTCGATCTTTGGCTAATCTACACGGGTTTTTCCCGAGGGGCGCTGTACCTTAGAGGAAGAAGGATGCGATCTCAGTATCGACGATCGCCCCGATCGGTCAATCGAAATACGGAATACGGAGAAACGCGAGGGGCCTCACCCCCACCGGCGTTTCCGGGTGGCGTGAACCACAGTTCGACCAGGGTGCATCAGCGTGCAATTCGTGAGGAATTCGTTTCAGATTTCATGAAATTTGACAGCTCGGCCATGTCCCACAAAGCTATGCAACACCTACCCGAAAGCATGAGCGACGCAATCAACACTAGCGAACTGGGCGCGTTGATTGCTGAACACCGAAACACACTCCTGTGCGAATTGTTACGTCCAATGCTGGACACGCTCGATCGCGAGGGCATTCAACTCTCTGCCGTGTTGCGGGCCCTCGCGACCATCGCCAGCGATCGCAGCACCCAGGTAGAATCCCTGAATGGATCCAACCCCTGGGAGCGGTGCAACAAGCTGCTACACCAAGCGCGGGCCAGTGCCGAAGAGGCGGAGCGATCGGCCCGGCCCCGGCGATCGAGCAGCCGACCGGCCGCCACGAGTAATGGCCATCCCCCGCTTGACTTGCGCGATGTACGCCCGGCCGCTGAAGACATCAGCGAAGAAGACGCTTGGGCCCGCGAACTGATCAGCGAGACCTAGCGCCCAGCCGAGTCACCGACCCCGATCGGAATGATGCTTAATTCAGGCAGATCCCATCAGGGCAGATCTAACATCAGGGCAGATCTAAATCATCGGTTTCGTCGATCGCTTGGTGTTGCAGTCGGCGGGAGGTGCGGCGAAAACGCTTGCTGTCGAGTCGCGGTTCCAATACTTCGCGCCCGTCGCGGTTGGTTTTGCGCTTAAAGGTGGTTTCCGGTTGCCGGTTGCGTTCGCGGGCCGCTTCGTAGGCGATCGCCTCATCCAGTAGCTCCAGATAGAAGGGATAGCGCTCCCAATCGCCCCGCACGGCGCAATCGGGTTCATTGCGGTGCAAACAGTCGCCGTAGTGGCACTGCTCGATCGCCAGTCGCCGCCGAATTTCCGGAAACAGCGCTGCCACCTCCGCCGGGCCACAGGTCAACTGCGGTTGGTTAAATCCCGGCGTGTCGGCCAGCAGGCCGCCCCCCGGCAGCTCAAACAATTCCACATGGCGGGTGGTGTGCCGACCCCGCGCCAGTTTGCCCGACACGGCTCCCGTGCGCAGATCCGTCCCAATCAACGCCCCGATCGCGCTCGACTTGCCCACCCCCGAGGGCCCCGCCACCACGGTAATTTGCCCCGCCAACAGCGCTTGCAGGTCGTCCAGTCCCTTTTGATGGCGCACGCTCGTGAACAGGGGATCGTAGCCCCACTCCCGCAGCCGCACCCGCCACGCCTCACGGACTTCCGGCGAAATCAGGTCTTGCTTATTTAAACAAAGGGTGACGGCCAAGCCCGTGGACTCGGCCTTGACCAAAAAGCGACTGAGTTGTGTGGGATCCAGGGTCGGTTCAACCAGTGCGAAGACCAGCAACACCCGATCGACATTGGCCACGGGCGGCCGATCGAGCCAGCTCCGGCGGGGCAACACCGCTTCAATCGCCCCGCGTTGCTCTTTCCAGTCGGGTTCCACCACCGCCACCCGATCGCCCACGGCCACCTGTTGCCCAATCTTTTTCAGACGGGCCCGCCGCAAACAGAGCAGCCGCGGCCGATCGCGATCGGCCGGCACCAGGGGCGATGCATCCAGTTGCACCCAATAGTAGTTGGCCTGCACCGCCGCTACCGTTCCAGTCAGGCGATCGATCGCCTCCGTAGCCGTCATCGGGCGCAACTACGCATTGGCCACCGGCTTGCGAACCCGCAGCACAAAATAAGGCTCCTCATCGCCGATCGCCTCCGTCGGATTCAGGGATTCGATCGCGTAGCCCGCCATGGTCAGGCTATCGGGCACTTGCTCGATCGGCTCCCCCGCATCCAGCCACACTTCCAGTAGCGAACCCGCCGCCATCTGTTGCAGCTTCAGCTTCGTCCGCACGAAGTTAATCGGGCAGGGCGTGCCTCGCAAATCCAGGCGCTCATCGGCTTCTAACGCGATTGCCGTCATAGGTCTCGCCTGCTACTCGCCATTTAGTGGAACAAATTACCTAAAAAACCCCGCCCGCCCTTGTGGGTCGATTCACCCCGCAGAACCGCCAGTTTTTCCAGGATTTCGCGCTCTTCCGCACTAATGCGCGTGGGAATATCGATTTGCACCGTAATCAGGTGATCGCCCCGCTGGGTAGGATTGCCGAGGCGTGGCACTCCTTTACCCTCCAGGGTCAACACCGTGTTCGGTTGCGTTCCCGCCGGAATTTCCAGGGATTCGGTGCCATCGATCGTTTCCACCTCGATCGTCGCGCCCAGAATCGCCTGCAAATAGCTCACCGACAGCTCCGACAAGATATTGATCCCATCCCGCTGGAAGCGCTCCTCCTCGTTCACAAACAAGTAAACGTAGAGATCGCCCGGGGGGCCACCGGCCTTGCCCGCGTCGCCTTCGTTGGACACGCGCAGACGGGTTCCATTATCAACCCCCGCCGGAATCGAAATTTTCAGCTTCTTCGTCACTTGCTTCGTGCCGCGACCGCCGCAATCGCTGCACTTGTCCTCGATCGTCTGGCCCGTACCATTACAGGCCGGGCACACCGAAACCTGCGCAAAACTACCAAAGGGCGTGCGGGTTGCCCGACGCACCTGGCCCGAACCGCCACAGGTGGCACAGGTCTTCGGACTCGTGCCCGGTTTGGCTCCCGACCCGTTACAGGTCGTGCAGGTTTCCAGGTGGCTGATCCGAATTTCCTTCTCGCCGCCAAAAATCGCCTCCGCAAAGTCGAGACGCAAATCGAGGCGGAGATCATCACCGCGCACGGGCCCACTGCGACGACGCGCACCAGCGGGGCCGCCCGCCCCCGCCGCACCCGAAAACCCCCCAAAGAAGGTTTCAAAAATGTCGGCGAAGCCCCCCATGTCACCCACGCCAAAGTCGCTGAAGCCGGGCCCACCAGCGGCTCCCGAAACACCCGCTTCCCCGAAGCGATCGTACCGAGCGCGCACTTCCGGTTCCGATAGCACTTCGTAGGCCCGGTTAATTTCTTTGAAGCGGTCTTCGGCTCCCGCTTCTTTGTTCACATCGGGGTGATACTTCCGAGCTAGCCGACGGTAAGCCCGCTTAATTTCATCTTTGTCTGCGTCGCGAGATACGCCGAGAGTCTCGTAGTAATCAGCCATAGCGCGATCTGGGTGGTGTGTGGGTGGTGTGGGGCAACTCCAACAGACGAAACTTAACAAAACGGGGTGTAGCGCCGCAACTAGCGGATGGGGAGTGATTGCCGTCTACCGCAGGCGGTTGGTTGACAATCTCCCCTCGCAAGAAACGAGGATTCTGGGTTCGCGGAGTCCACTTGACCATCTCAGGTTTGCTCGGGGGCTGGGCGCTACGCCGTTGATCGGTTGCCTAAATTGGAGAGGGTTTGTGGGTGGGTTGTGGGTTAGTCTTCGATCGCCTCATAATCCGCCGCGATCGTCGAGTCATCGTATTCAGACTCGTCATCGTCGTCATCCGGCAGCTCGATGCCCAAATCCGTAAGGGCAATGGAGGCGATCGGGGATGGCGGATCCAATGTTAAATCAGGCAACGGTGCTTCGCTGGTTCCATTCCCCGCAAAGGGATTCGGAATACTCACCGGGGCCGGGTTAACCCGCTGGGCCAAGACCGGGGGCGTGATCGAATCGATCGGGGGCATGGACGCAGGGGAAGCGCTGCTCGGAGTCGCGGGTGATGTCCCTGAATTGCCCGTTCCCTGGGGTTGATAGGCCCGCTTGCCCACCAACATCAGGGACTCCTGGAGGGCATTGAAACCGGCCTGCAACGCTTCGAGGGTGGTGTCCGGGTTGCTCTCCAGCTCGCCCAAGGTAGCGGCCTGGGTTGCGAGCACATCCCGCAAGGAATCATCAATCAGGTTGGCGTTGCTGTGCAGGGCAGACTCGTAGCTATAGAGCAGACCTTCAATCTGGTTTTTCAAGTCCGCCATGGCCCGGCGACGGCGATCGATATCCGCAAAGTTTTCGGCTTCACGGCGCATCCGTTCCACCTCATCGGCCGACAGGCCGCCGGTATTGGTGATCCGAATGCTTTGCTGTTGACCCGTTCCCTTATCGACGGCGGAGACCTTTAGGATCCCATCCGCGTCGATTTCAAAGGACACCTCGATCTGCGGCAAGCCGCGCGGGGCCGGCGGGATCCCCGTCAACAGGAAGCGTCCAAGGCTCTTGTTGTCAGCAACCATCGCCCGTTCACCTTGGGCCACGTGGATTTCCACGGAGGTTTGGCCGTCCAGGGCTGTGGAAAACACTTGCGATCGACAGGTGGGAATCGTCGTGTTGCGATCGACAATGCGGGTGAACATCCCCCCCAGGGTTTCTAGCCCCAGAGACAGGGGAGTCACATCCAACAGCAACAGGTTTTGGACTTCGCCGCCCAAGACCCCCGCCTGGATCGCCGCCCCGAGGGCTACGGCTTCGTCGGGGTTGACCGAGCGATCGGGCTGCCGTCCGCCAAAGCGCGCACTGACGGCCTGCTGCACCGCTGGAATGCGCGTGGAACCACCGACCAGGATGATCCGATCGATCTTGTCCGGAGACAGCCCCGAATCCCGAATCGCTTGATCCACCGGGTCGATCGTCGCTTGCACCAAATGGGCCACCAACTCCTCAAATTTTGAGCGAGTTAGCTCCATTTCCAGGTTCTTGGGCCCCGTTTCATCCGCCGTGATAAACGGCAAATTAATCGACGTGCTGGGCGAGGTCGATAACTCAATCTTGGCCCGCTCGGCCGCCTCTCGCAGGCGCTGGAGGGCCATTTTGTCTTCTAGCAAATCAATGCCTTCGATCGCCTTAAACTCTTCGATCGCCCAGCTCAGGATGCAATTGTCAAAATCATCGCCGCCGAGGTGATTGTTGCCCGCCGTCGCCTTCACCTCAAACACCCCATCCCCCAGTTGCAGCACCGACACATCAAACGTGCCGCCTCCCAGGTCAAACACCAACACCGCCCGATCGGTATCCTGCTTGTCAATGCCATAGGCCAGGGCCGCCGCCGTCGGCTCATTCACAATCCGCAGCACCTCAAGGCCCGCAATTTGCCCCGCATCCTTCGTGGCCTGGCGTTGGGCATCGGTAAAGTAGGCCGGAACGGTGATCACCGCCTTCGTCACCGATTCCCCCAAATAGGCTTCGGCATCCTGCTTCAGCTTGTTCAGCACCATCGCTGACACTTGCTGGGGGGTATAGGATTGATCGCGAATTTTGACATCCACCGTCTCATCGCGTCCGGCAACACAGGCGTAGGGCATCACCCGCCGCTCCGAATCCGTTTCGCTCCAGCGACGGCCAATAAAGCGCTTGATGCTAAATACGGTATTTTCCGCATTCGTCACGGCTTGGCGCTTGGCCAATTCCCCCACCAGCCGTTCACCCCCTTTGCCAAACCCCACAATGCTGGGCGTGGTGCGGGCCCCTTCCGCGTTGGGAATCACGATCGCCTGGCCGCCTTCAAGAACGGCGACGCAACTATTGGTCGTGCCGAGATCGATCCCGATAACTTTTCCCATAATTCGCAGCTAAATAGCGGCAATAGCTAATGAACCGATCGACCCAAGGGCGACCAATACCCTGATCAATACCCAATCAGATCCCAAACCCATCAGCGTTGATGAAGATTGACGATTGATCACCTTGGCCACCGGGTACGTTCCCTGCCAGCCCCGATCGGCCTCTGGTCTGCACACCGAACGATGCCAAGAGACAGGGGCAATAAACAGGTGAAGCACCCGGTTGCTTTGCATCGTTGGCGATGCACCTTGGCTGCCTAGGGTCATGTAACGGCGATCCGCGTGCCATTCGCGCCTCTGGCACAAATAGCTGGTATCTGCTGATATCGAAAGACCAAGCACCACAGGACTAAGCGTCTCAGACCAAGCATCTTCTAGACAAAATGTCTAAAGACCGAGACTCAGAAGACCGAGACTCAGAGAAATCAAGACTCAGAGTCGGCTTGGTAACTTTCCTCAGACGCTACCACAGGCTCACCGGGAGCGGCAACTTTCACCATGGCGTGGCGCAACACCCGATCGCCCAGCAAGTAGCCATCCTGAAGCTGCTCCAGCACCGTGCCTTCCGGGTGCTCGTTGGAGGGTTCGCGCATCACGGCTTCATGGAGGTTGGGGTCAAATTCTTGACCCTCCGGCCGCATTTTGACAACGCCTAGGCGCTTCAGGCTGTCCACCAACTGTCGATAGATGCCTTGATAGCTTTTGTGCAAGTTCAGTTCCCCATCGTTTTGGGGTTTGATGAACGATCGCGCGCGCTCAAAGTTGTCAATCACCGACAACAGTTCACGAATCGTCTCGCACTTCAGCCGCAGCTCTAATTCTTCGCGCTCTTTAACCGTCCGTCTCCGAAAGTTTTCAAAGTCTGCTGTCAGTCGCATATGCTGACCGGTGCGGTCTTCGAGTTGCGCTTTTAGCCCTTCAATTTCGCGCAACAGATCCGTCGCCGACGGCGCATAGGTGGCCTCCGTTTCGATCGCGGGTTCCTCGATTTCTGACAGATCTAGATCGTCGAGGGTAGCCGGTGCATCGTCCGTGGCACTGGTTTCGCCAGCGGTCGGTTCTGCCGAGGCAGCGGTTTCGGCAATGGGATCAGTAGTTGGGGCGTTTTCCTCAGGACTGTAGGTCATTGGCTCTTCGCTGGGAGTTGTCACGATCGAATCTCCTGACTCATTCAAACCGGACAAACCGGGTCGCTATTACTTTACTGAACGATCAAAACTGTAACGATACAGTAGTGCGCCTAACGCGAGAAGAGGCTCAGCTAAGGAGCGTCGTCATTAGGCCGCCGCGTCATCATACCCCGTCGATCTTCCGAGATTGAATCTTCCGACGATCTGACGTGGATCGACCCTAGGGCGATCGGTCTAGGGGGTGGGGCAACCGATTCAGAATCAGATTTGGCCCAGACTCCCCAGGGTCAGTCGCGACTCCACCTATGGTAAAACGCTGCCTGGCCGAATCGGGCCTTCACGTCGTCTCCCAATCGCAATCATTACAATCATCGCAATCTTCAGGAATGATGGCCAAGATTCTGGCCTTACCTGGGTCTTTAGCTTAGGATTAATTTGGTTCTCGATCGGCCAGCCAATCTTCGTCGGCCGAGATTGAGAACTGGCACCTAGGGCGATTCGATCGTTGAGATCATTGAGGGTCACGCCAACGCTCCTCAAGCCATCGCTCGGTGTCCGGTGGTTCACGACTGAGCATGGGTTGGGTTGAGCGTTTTGCTCGGTGTTTGGCTTTTCGCGTACGATCGCCTGATTGTTGCGCCTTCGATCTTGCTAGGTGTCACCTGCTATGACTAACTCCATAAACCGGCGCGCCCTGGTTGTCCAAAGCAATTTCTCTCCCTTCGGTAACAAGCTTGTGCAATCGGGATATGTCGATCCCGACCAGATGAGCCGTGCTTTGGCCGAACACCGCCAGTCGGGACGACCGCTGATGGAAGTTCTGGCAGCGATCGCGGGCAAAGAAGTGCCGCCGGAACTCGTTCGGCAGTACAAAAAACAACTGCTGTTTGAACTCAAAATTTTGCATGGGGTTGAGGCGATCGATCCCGAAGTGGAAGAAATTTCCGCCGCCCAGGTTGAGCAATGCATCGAAACCCTGATCGCCGTTGACCTGTGCCGTCGCTATCGGCTGCTTCCCCTCGGGCGCGTCCAGCAGGGCGACAACTCCGCCATGATGGTGGCGATGGTTGACCCCGACAACCTCGATGCCCTCGACGACCTCAACCGAATTCTGCGGCCCCAAAACCTCGTCCTAGCAAGGCGGGTGATTGCCCCCGAAGATTACCAGGCAATCATTAGCCAATACCTGGATGATGCGGCTCGGAAGTCCCAGCAGGCTTCGCGCCAAACCTCGGCCGCCGTCAGCTTTGACGAGTCCGATTTGCAAAATCTGGAAGCGATGCAGATGGAGGAGGCCAGCGATGAGCTGGAAACCGACGATCTGGTTAGCTCCATTAATGATGCGGAATCGGGGCCGATCGTCAACTTGGTGAACAAGGTGCTGATCAAAGCCCTCCAAGAAGGCGTATCCGACATCCACGTGGAACCCCAAGAAGAAGAAATGCGGATTCGCTTCCGCAAGGACGGGGTGTTACAAGAGGTTTTCCGGCTGCCCAAAAAGGTGATCCCAGCCGTCACCTCCCGCTTCAAAATTATTTCTAACCTGGACATTGCCGAGCGCCGCGACACCCAAGATGGTCGGATTCGCCGGGTGTTTGAAGGGCGGAAGGTGGACTTTCGGGTGAATGTGTTGCCCAGCCGCTACGGCGAAAAAATCGTATTGCGGATTTTGGATAACTCGTCTACCCAGTTGGGTCTCGATAAGCTGATTGGCCGACCCGAATCCCTGGAGCTGGTGCGGGAAATGGCGAGCCGGCCCTTTGGGTTGATTTTGGTGACGGGGCCAACGGGGTCGGGGAAATCGACGACGCTGTATTCGATTTTGGCGGAACGGAACGATCCGGGGATCAATATCAGTACGGCGGAAGACCCGATCGAATATGCCCTGCCCGGGATCACGCAGGTGCAGGTGGTGCGGGAAAAGGGGTTGGACTTTTCGCGGATTCTGCGGGCGTTCCTGCGTCAAGACCCGGACGTGATTCTGGTGGGTGAAACGCGCGACAAGGAAACGGCGAAGACGGCGATCGAGGCGGCGCTGACGGGTCACTTGGTGTTGACAACGTTGCACACCAATGACGCATCGGGGGCGATCGCTCGGTTGGATGAAATGGGCGTGGAGCCATTCATGGTCGCCGGGGCCCTGCTCGGAGTGGTGGCCCAGCGCTTGATGCGACGAGTCTGCGGCGAGTGTCGCATTGCCTACACACCCACCCCGGAAGAACTGGCTCGCTATGGCATGAGCGCTAGCCAAGAGTCGCACCTGACCTTCTATAAGGCGAATGTTGTGCCACCGGAAGAACGCAAAACCCTCAGCGAAACGGGCAAGCTCTGTCCCAAGTGCAGCGGCGTGGGCTATAAGGGTCGCTGTGGGGTTTATGAGGTGTTGCAGGTGACGGAGAATCTGCAAAATCTGATTACCCAGGGAGCGCCGACCGATCGACTCAAGGAAGCCGCCGTGGAAGAGGGCATGGTCACACTCCTGGCCTACAGCCTAGACTTGGTGCGCGAAGGCCTGACCACCTTCGACGAGGTAGAACGGGTGACATTCACCGACTCGGGTCTGGAGGCAGAGTTGAAGGCCAAACGCAAGAGCGCCCTCACTTGCCGTACCTGCGCGGCGGACTTACAACCGGAGTGGATGGACTGTCCCTATTGCCTAACCCCTCGGTTTGAAGAGCCGTTGGTGGGCGGCCGCTAAGGTCTTGAGGCGGCGATCGCCCAACCCCAACATCCGAGAAGTGCCCAAGCATCTTCCCAACCGGTGGCGGATGCCATGCCTGACACGATCGGTTCGGGAGTTGGGCATTCTCAGGACAATTGCCTCATCATCGGCTAGCCCTCGGCTCCCTCCACGGTTCGATCGCCAGTGTCGATCGCCGGCTTAGCCCACGGTTCACCGATGAAACTTGATGCAATTGCCCCGTGCAATTGACCGACGCAACCGGTGTAATTGACCGATGTAGCCGATGTAATTGACTGATGCAATTCGCGAATTCCATCCTTTAATCAACCACCCCTCAGAATCAACATCACTCAGGAGTAGCGACCATGCCATTGGATTACATGATCGAAGACGTAATGGAATCGCTGATTGAGCAAGGCGGTTCCGACATGCATATCCAAGCCGGCGCGCCCATCTACTTTCGGATTAGCGGCAAACTGATGACCCAGCCGCAATTCGGCGAGACGCTGGACTCTCAGGATTGCCAAAAGCTGATCTTCAGCATGCTCAACAACAACCAGCGCAAAGACCTAGAACAAAACTGGGAGCTGGACTGCGCCTACGGAGTCAAAGGCCTCTCACGCTTCCGGGTGAATGTGTATCGCGAGCGCGGCTGCTGGGCGGCTTGCTTGCGGGCCCTGGCTTCCCAGATTCCCAACTTTGAAAAACTCGGCTTGCCCCAGGTGTTGCTCGAAATGGCCGAGCGGCCGCGCGGCATGGTGTTGATCACCGGTCAAACGGGATCCGGCAAAACCACGACCCTGGCGGCTTGTTTGGACTACATCAACCGCACTCGGGCCGAGCACGTGCTGACGGTGGAAGACCCGATCGAATACGTGTTTCCCAACATGAAGAGCCTGTTCCACCAACGGCAAAAGGGCGAAGATACCAAGAGCTTTGCCAACGCTCTGAAAGCCGCCCTGCGGGAAGATCCCGACATCATTTTGGTGGGGGAAATGCGCGACTTGGAAACTATTTCGCTGGCGATTTCGGCCGCTGAAACGGGTCACTTGGTGTTTGGCACCCTGCACACCAACTCCGCCTCCGGGACGATCGACCGGATTTTGGACGTGTTCCCACCCATTCAACAACCCCAAGTGCGTGCCCAAATGTCGAACTCCCTAGTGGGGGTTTGTGCACAGAACTTGGTCAAGAAAGTGGGCGGTGGTCGTTGCGCCGCCCACGAGATCATGCTGAACACACCGGCAGTTGCCAACCTGATTCGGGAAGGGAAAACGTCGCAAATCTACTCCACGATTCAAATGGGTGGTAAGCAGGGGATGCAAACCATGGAATCCTGCCTAGCGAAGTTGTACCAAGAAAACAAGATCACCTATGAAGATGCCCTGGGCAAAAGCTCGAAGCCCGATGAGTTACAACGGTTGCTAGGTGGCAAAGTGGGTGCGGCCCGCTAGGATTTGGGCCTCCGATCGCTCAAGGGCGATCGCCTAGCTTTTCTGAATCAACAAACGGGAAAAGCAGTCGGCGATCGCCTTAAATCACCATCCTGAGGCAATCCCCAAACACGAAGCTCAGGGTATCAATCACCGCATTGAGTTCATAATTCATTTTTTAAAAAACAAGCTTGTTTATTCGTTTAAACGCACCCTTCGGCGACATCTCTTACCACAAGCCCCTCAAACATCCATCATTCATTACATTCATCACGATCAGCCAGTCGTCATCATCAACATCCAGTTCTAAATCATTCCTATCCATTCTTGAGAAGTGATCCATGGCTAAATTCATTGCCACAATTGCCGGCCCCGATGGCAAAGGCAAACGAGAAATTCTAGAAGCTGAAAGTATCAATGGTGCTCGGAATAAACTAATTGCCGCTGGCTTCAGTCAGGCGCAAATTCGTGATCTAAAAGAACATAAAAGTGGTCTTGATATTGATCTAGCTAGTCTGACTGCTAGCGTCACCGTCAAAGATTTGGCGGTTTTTTCCCGGCAATTTTCAGCCATGTTTAATGCGGGGATCGCCATGGTGAAATGCCTGGATATTCTAAGCAACCAATGCGAAAATCCAAAACTCAAAAAAGCCCTCTTTAAGATCAACGCTGATGTGCAGGAGGGAGAAACCCTGTCATCGTCGCTCAAACGCCATAGCGACATCTTCAGTAAGCTGTACTGCGCCATGGTGGAAGCGGGCGAGATTGGGGGGGTGTTGGATGAAGTGCTCACCCGGCTGGCCAGTTTGCTCGAAAACGCGGCGCGCTTACAGAACCAAATTAAATCCGCCATGTCCTATCCGAGTACGGTGGGATCGCTGGCAGTAATCATCTTTTTGGGGATGACCGTTTTTCTGTTGCCAACCTTTACGGGAATTTTTGACAAATTAGGCGCGACCTTGCCGACCTTTACGCAGGTCATGATTAATATCAGTGAATTTTTGCGAGGGCCCACCTTCCCCGATGACGATCCCAAGGGTCGCAAAAATTTCTATGTGGTTGTGATGGTGGGTGCTTTGATTGGGGCGAAGTTTGCCTATGACATTTGGTATAAAACGCCGGCAGGTAAACGGCAAATGGATGGCGTTTTTCTGAAGCTGCCCATCTTTGGTGACATTATTCAAAAGAGTTCGGTGGCGAGTTTTTGTCGAACGTTTGGGACGCTGACCCGATCGGGTGTGCCAATTATTCAAGCCTTGGAAATTTGTAAGGATACGGCGGATAACCAGGTGGTGTCGGATGCCGTTGCGGCTTCGATTTCAGAAATTCAAGGTGGGGGCACGATTAGCGCGGCGATCGAGCGGTATGGGGTGTTCCCGGCCATGGCAATTCAGATGATGATGATCGGGGAGGAAACGGGGGAACTCGACAAAATGTTGATGAAGGTGGCGGACTTTTATGAAGATGAAGTGGAGCAAGCGATCAAGGGTCTAACGAGTATGTTGGAACCGTTGATGATCGTTGTGATTGGGGGGATGGTTGGCTCAATTTTGTTGGCTATGTATTTGCCAATCTTTGCCGTGATGGATGCTATTAAGTAGCGCTTACGTCACGCGAATTGTGCTGATTGCCAGCGGTATGTCGATCGGAATAACAGCATCAAGCGAGGCAGATTATGTCCGTTAAGTCTGCGGACTATGAAGAAATTCTGGCGACCTACAGTGGGCGACAGGCGGCGATCGAACTGTTGAAGGAGTATCGACCGTATTTGGAGTTGCTGCCGAGTATGCGGCGGCCCCTGGACAGCACGGCGGTGATTACGCTGCCGCTGGTGCGGATCGATCCGGTGGTGCTGGAAATGACCACCCTGGCGGAGGTGACGGATGTGGCCCGATCGCGCCGTCACCACGCCCTCGATCCCGATCGTTCGCCAAGCAAGCCGAATCGGCAAGCGGTACGGCTGCCCTGTGAACTGGCGTTGCTGATGTGCGATCCCGAATGGCAGGTGACAACGGGAGTGGCGGTGTTCGTCTTCATTCACCGGCCCAATGAGGATTTTTATGGGCTGATGAGTCGCTGGCGACAAACCCAGTTGCTGCTCGATCGCGATTATGAATGGGTGATGCCCCTGGCCTATCGGCATGTGGTGGGCGATCGGGCCGATCGGATTTATCCCCTCTTTTTGCTCTCGGATCGATCGCCCGAACGCCTGCAACGGGGACTGAAAGGGGCAGCCTTGCCCTACGTGATTTGCCCCACGGCGGGCGATCCACCCCCGTTGGCGTTGCCCCACGACTCCCAGCCCCCAGAACATCACGCCACGGCCGATCCAGCCCCCACCACTGATTTGACCCGCGATCGGGAGGGTGTGGACTGTCCCCAAGGGCGATCGACCCGATCCGGTACTCGGCCCATCCAGACCGATCCCGAACTAGAAGGGGATTTGTGGGTCTAGGGTTAATCAACGGTCAAGCTCGACTCGATATAATGCCAGGGCCAACCGGCCCCTCATCCCCATTTTTTCTAGGTTAACAATGGACTTGCTGGAGTATCAGGCCAAAGCCCTGTTTGCCGCGATGGGCATTCCGGTGCTGCCCTCCCAACCGATCGCCAGCTTGCAAGAACTGCGAGAATTAAAAATTCCTTATCCGATCGCCCTCAAATCCCAAGTGCGCGCCGGGGGCCGCGGCCGTGCGGGCGGCATTCGATTTGCCAGCAACACGATCGACGCAGTAGCGGCCGCCCAAGCCATTTTTAGCCTCCCGATCGAAGGCGAATGCCCATCACTCCTGCTTGCAGAAGCAAAATATAACGTCGAACAAGAGTTTTACCTGGCCGTTGTCCTCGACGACAACGCTCGCCGACCGGTGCTCTTGGGATCAACCCAAGGCGGCATGGACGGCAAACTTTCCGCTGGAACCGTTCACCAAGTCTTGGTGGATGGCGAGTTCTCGCCCTTTTATGCCCGGCGATTAGTGCTCAAAATGGGGCTACGGGGCGATCTGGTTCCCTCGGTCAGCGCCATCGTCGAGCGCATGTATGCCCTCTTTTTTCAGAACGATCTCGACCTCGTGGAAATTAATCCCCTGGGGGTCGATCGACTGGGGGGACTAATGGCCCTCGATGGCAAAGTCACCGTCAACGATAGCGCCCTAGGCCGTCACCCGGAACTGAAATCCCTGCTCGATGGCGCAGTCTTGTCACCGATTTTAAAACCTGTGTGGCTCGAACCCAGCCCGCCCCTAATTCCAGCCCCCAATGCGGCTAGCCCTGCCCCGATCGCCAGCCCGCCCAAAAAATCCCCACAACCGACGATCGCGATCGCCTGCAATGGCATGGGATTGACCCTCGCCGCCTTGGATCTCGTTTGCCGATTTGGTGGCAACGTGGCGGGGTTTGTCAATGTGGGTTGGACTGCGGGCGGTGGACGACCCGAAGGGCTAGAACAGCGGTTAGAAGAGGCCCTAGAAAGCTTGACCGCGACCGATCGGGTGCGCGTGGTGTTGCTCGACCTGTTGGGCAGCGCCATCACGCTAGATGCCGCCGTCAAGATTATCGATCGCTATGCCCGTCACCAGGGTTGGTGGCGCAAGGATCTGTCCCCGATCAATAGCCTGCGACAACCGATGCTCACCGCCATGCGAGCCGACGAACGCCGCCTAGAACCTAACACCGACACAACGAGTTCCGGTGGTCGAGTCCCGGCGATCGTCCTGCGCGTGTTGGGTGAACCCAGTGACGAAACACGTGACCTATTGGACAGTCTGCCCATCTCATTGGCAGACAGTTTGGAGGCCGCCGCAAAACTGGCCGCGGTACTTGCCAATGCGCCCACCACAGCAGGAGGTCTGGTCTCCGGAGTTGTGGATCCAGATCAGCCAGTGAAGTTGATGCCCTAGCGCAGGAATTACAGGAGTTGACTGACGATGGCCGACCGCGATCGGGCCTGGAAAAGCCTAAAACCTTAACAACCTTAATTGAAACCTTAAAACGGCTCCGGGTTTAGTAGCGTCCTACTGCCCAGAGCCGTTTGTTTTCAATGCTTTCAGCGATGCCAGGAGGCGGACTTGAACCGCCGACACGAGGATTTTCAGTCCTCTGCTCTACCGGCTGAGCTATCCCGGCTGATTGGTTTGCGCTCTTTGTTTTCAGCGCTTAAATAAGCTACCAAACTTAGTCAGGATTGGCAAGTCATTGGCCCAACTTTTTCCGCAAATCGCTGAAATTTGGGATGGTCGCTGGGGATGCTTGCTGCGTAAGGGCACGAAGCCACATCGCCACACCCCAAGACCACAGGACAATCATCCAGCCATGGCTGAACAACCTCTCAACGCTCCCAGCACAAAGCCCTTGCACCGGCGGGAAGATGACCTACAGCCGTCATCTCCACGCGCGGCACTCACGTTCTGCCACGATGGTCATGGCAGAAGCCACTACTGAATCGGCTGTAGACGAGTCACTTTGAGCTTGAACGGGCCACCCACAGCTTTGCCAAAGGTTTGGAGGCGGACGATATATTCGCCAGTGTTTTCGATGCTGGTGAAAATCAAGGAGTTGGTGCCGTCGGGACCATCGTCATTTTCCGCAATGCTGGAGCCATCGTCGGCAATCAGCATCAGAACCGTGTCAAAGCTATCGGAACTGGCTCTAATTTCTATACGATCGCCCGCCGTGAGCGAAATTTTATAGTCGCGCGCGAACCCACCTTGGCCGGTCGGAATATCTTTGGTCGAAAGGGTGTCGGTCAGCTCACTGCTGCTGGAAATCGCTCCTGGTTGGTATACCAGTCCAGTTTGGGCAAGTGCGGCCCCACCACTGCTTACCACTACGCCGATCGCACCGATCGCTCCCACCACACCACACCGTTGCAAACAAGACCGAAGAAGCATGAAATCAGAGTCCCCAGGGCATTAGTCTGATTATAGTAATTTTGCCCGGGAGCCTTCGAGTACAAGGATCATAGCCGCTCAATTTTGCAGTAAATCTTTATATACGACTTGACATAACGACTGACATAACAGGACTGATCTAAAACCTAGAACGACACATTACGAGGTCGCGGGAAGCCGCAGAGGCAAGCCATACTCGACCAGAAGCACCCTAGGGAATTTTGAACTCCATTCCCTCGCGGGCCAGGAATGAATCGGGCGATCGCTCCTTGAGCTGGCGTTCCACATCATCTAGAAAGTCGTCGCTGTGGTTCGGTTCATGGTGGAAAACAGCCAAGTGCTTCACCCCAGCCACTTCCGCCAGCTTGACCCCTTCCTGCCAGGTGGAGTGGCCCCAACCGATCTTGGACGATCGGGGGTTGTTGTACTCCTCGTCCGTATACATCGCGTCATAGATCAGCACATCGGCCCCACGCGCCAGGTGCACCAAATGCTCATCCATGCGATCGGGTAGGTGTTCCGTATCCGTCGCGTAGACCACCGTTTTGCCATTCCAGCTAATCCGGTAGCCCATGGCCCCATTCGGGTGATTAAGCTGACCCGTTTCGATATGAATATCGCCATCCAGCACAAAGGTATCGCCCGAGTGGAGATCGTAAAAATCGATCTCCGCCTTAATTTGTTCGACGGGGATCGGCGAATGGGGATTGAGAATGCGATCGCAGAAATGATGCTTCAGCGGCTCGCCCGTATTGGTGTGGCAGCCATACACCGTCAAACGGTGCCCCGGCGAAAACAGCGGCGTGAAAAACGGCACTCCCTGGATGTGATCCCAGTGGTAGTGCGTGAAGAACATAAACGCATCTAAGGTCTCGCCCGGCGCAAGGGACTCGGCCAGCGATCGGAGTCCAGTCCCGCCATCGAAGATCAAGCGTCGCCCACCAATGCATAGCTCAACACAGGATGTGTTGCCGCCATAGCGCACAGTGGACTTGCCCGGTGCAGGAATACTGCCTCGAACGCCCCAAAAGCGGACTGAAAAATCGGGTGAAAGCGCAATCTCCATATTGCCTACATCAAACAAGACCGGAAACAAGAGATCCGGATTGGGCGGGCTAGATTGCAGTTCTCGAAATAAACGTAGTCCACCGGGGACTAGCCCAATCGAGCGCCTGAGTCATTAGCCAAGGTTTTCGAACTGCGCGATCGAGCATCGTGCCGATTGATTATGCCGATTGATCAGCCGCCGAGAATGTTTAGTGCGGATTGCTCAATGCGATGAGGCAAACTTAGGCCCCAGAACGCCTCCAGTTGAGCCTAGCATAGACTATGGGGATGGGCACTAGTTGAGAGGCTAGCGGTGCGAACACGACAAAAATTCGAGCAACCATCACGACTCAAGTTGCCCGAATTCGCGGCGGTATACACCTTTGAACCGCCCCGGCCGTATTTGGCTGCCGTATTGGGTTTGATCACTGGGCTGGATCACTTGGCTGGATCACTGGGTTTCATCACGGGCCCCGGAACAAGCCAGCGATCCTGGGACTGAAGTCCAAACTCAACGACTATGGCGCGGCCGGTGCTGGTGGCTTGTCAGCCCCTTCAACCCCCTCGACTTGGGCAACCAGGACAGCACAAGGCGCGTGGTGCATCACATAGTTACTGACGCTGCCCATAAACATCTCACTGATGGCGGATTGGTGTCGATGCCCCACCACCACCAAGTCAGCGCCCCAGGTGCGGGCTAATTGGCAAATGACCTTGCCCGGTGAGCCGCTGTTTTGCGACCATTCCGTCGGGATCTTGCGCTCCATGGCGAGTTCGCCGAGCACCTTGAGCCGTTCGAGGTTGCTGTCGATATACTCTTGCCAGGCAGTTTGGTAGCGCAAGAGGAGCGCCTCGTCCGGCATGAAGGCGGGCACGAAGAAGAGGTCATCGCCCGGGGGCATGGGCGCATTGCCTTCGCCAGGAAAGAGCACGTGCAGCAACATGACGGACGCGCCCAATTTTGCGGCTAGGTCAATGCCTTGGCGATAGGGAGAATGATCTGCGGCTGGATCTTCGATCGCGATCAATATTTTTTGATACATTTCTCAATTCCTCGCAGGCTAGGTAAAAACAAGATTTTTAGACGGGTGGAAGAATATGATTGTAAGGATTTTTTGAGCAATCGCAATGTCTTGGTCGTCGCTGACTTCTAAGGTTGACTAGAGACAAACTAGATATGGACTAGTGATACCAAGACTTGGTTAAGAAATGATTAACCCACATCAAATTAAAGTACCTATTCTTAGGATCTCGTATACCTCAGAAATTGTCTAGGGATTGGTACATTTTTTGATGATTTAATGGGAATTTTGGACTGAATTGAAAGGGTCAGCGATCGCCCTCGGGCTGCATCGATCAGTGTGTGGCTCCGCTCACGAATACATGGCAATACAGCGCGATGTAGTGTTTAGCGCGGCGTAGTATTTAGCGCGATTCGATATCGGCTTCGGCCTCGTGGGCGATCGCCCGCAATTGATCGATCAGTTGGGGATCAACCTGTTGCCAGAGGCCGCGCTGGTTGGCTTCGAGTAATCGCTCGGCCATGTCGCGGAGGGCCCAGGGATTTTTGCTGCGAATAAAGTCTTGCACCGTGCGATCGAGCAAGTAGGCTTCGGCTACCCCTTGATACATGAAATTTTCGACACAATGAGTCGTGGCATCGTAGGCAAACAAATAGTCCATAGTGGCAGCCATTTCAAAAGCGCCTTTGTAGCCGTGGCGCATGGCGGAGGCAATCCATTTGGGATTCACCACGCGCGATCGATAAACACGGGCGATCTCTTCGGAGAGGGCACGAGTTCGGGGGCGATCGGGCTGGGAATTGTCACCAAAATAAACGGTCGGTTGTTGCCCCGAAATTGCACGCACGGCAGCGGTTAATCCCCCTTGAAACTGATAGTAATCATCGGAATCGAGCAGATCATGCTCGCGATTGTCTTGGTTGTGTAGGACGATTTGCATTTCACGCAATCGCTGCTCGAAGGCTTCCGGGGCGGCATGGCCGACGGGAACCGCCAGTTGATTGCTGGGGGCATCGCCAGCGCGATCGGTGCCGGGCGGCGCGGCGCAACTGTAGGCGTAGCTGCTCCAGTTGAGGTAGGCGCGGGCTAGATCCTCGTCGCTGTGCCAGTTTTGGGCTTCGATCAGTCCCTGGAGGCCGGCTCCGTAGGCTCCCGGTTTGGAACCAAAGATGCGGTAGTGCGATCGGGCGATCGCCTGGGGCAAGTCCAGGCCCCGCCCTTGCCATTCCTGGGTTTCCTGGCGCACTCGCTGGGCGATCGGGTTGTCGGCGGGCGCTTCATCGAGGGCGGCGACCAAATAGACAGCGCGATCGACCAAATCAATCAAATTCGGGAAAGCATCGCGAAAAAAGCCGGAAATTCGCAGGGTCACGTCCACACGCGGCCGCCCGATCGCCGCCACGGGCAACACCTCCACACCCACCACGCGCCGCGCCGCCCCATCCCAAACGGGCCGCACGCCCAGCAGCGCCAGGGCTTCGGCGATGTCGTCGCCGCCCGTGCGCATGGTGGAGGTGCCCCACACGGACAGACCGAGGGTGGTGGGATAGTCGCCATTTTCCTGAACGTAGCGCTCCACAACGGTTTCAGCGGCTTTGCGACCCACATCCCAAGCAGTCTCCGTGGGCAGCGATCGCAAGTCTACCGAATAGAAATTGCGCCCGGTGGGCAGCACATCCGCCCGGCCGCGACTAGGCGCACCGGAGGGGCCCGCTGGCACAAATTCGCCGTTTAAACCGCGTAATAAATAGTCGATTTCCTGGGGCGTTTGGCGCAGGGCGGGTAATAGGGAATCACGCACCCAAGCGAGGGCTTGATCCGTGTTGGGGCCGATCGATTCCCAGGTTCCCGTCTGCATAATCTCGGCGATTTTTTGACTGGCGATCGCTTCGAGTTGTTCGATCGCATCGCCCAAGGTGCGACAGGTTTTGAGGACGGGAATGCGATCGGCTGAGTCTAATAAATCGCCCCAATCGACTGTTAACGGATCGAAACTCAGATGCCAATCGCGGGCGATCGCGCGGGTAATGCCGGGATTTTCCGCATGGGTGGAGCGGGCGATCGCCACGGCTAAATTGCGCAATTGCTCACCGTCGGGACAGCGCCCAAAAATGTGTAAACCATCGCGAATTTGGGCTTCTTTGAGTTCGCACAAATAGCCGTCTAAGGCTGCGATCACATCCTCAATAGCCGCAGCATCGATCGTGCTGAACTGGGTGGTTAGCTTAAAACTCAGATCCCGATCCAGACGATCGGCTTGGATCTGCTCCACTAATTTTTGGGCGATCGCCTTGGTGCGTTGAGGATCGAGGCTTTGGGCTTCGTAATATTCATCAATCAGCCGCTCGATCGTGCTGAGGTTTCCATACAGTTCTGCTCGCGTCAACGGCGGCGTGAGATGGTCGAGAATTACTGCCTGCGATCGCCGTTTTGCCTGGGATCCTTCGCCGGGATCATTCACAATAAAGGGATAAAAATTGGGCAGCGCACCCAAGGCCACTTCAGGGAAACAAGACCCAGAAAGGGCGATCCCTTTTCCGGGCAACCATTCCAAATTGCCATGTTTACCAAAGTGGACGATCGCTTGTGCTCGGAAGTGCGATCGCAACCATTCATAGAAGGCTAAATAGTCGTGGGTGGGTTCCAAATCCGGCGCGTGATAATTCAACGACGGATCGCGATCGTAGCCGCGCGAGGGCTGAATTCCCACAAAGATTTTGCCAAATTGCAACCCGGCGATCGGGATTTCCGGCTGTCCATTGACTGTTGTTCGGGGCACGAGATCAGGATCAATTGCTTGGGGATCAGTAATCAATCCCCAGCGTTGATTAATCGCCGTTTGTACTGAATTGGGTAATCTGGAAAACCAATCGTGATAGTCACGAATCGAGAGCGATTGATGTACCTTTCGTAACGTCCAGCCCTCGGGATCGTTGGTGATACCCCGCGTCAAGCGATCGATTAATTCATCACCGGTTTTAGGCAGCAGGGCGCGATCGCCCACATCGTACCCCGCGTCGGCCAATGCAAATAGAAACTCCGCGCAACTTTGGGGTGTATCTAAACCGACACCGTTGGCTAATCGACCATCGCGATTGGGATAATTGGCTAACACAATGGCAACGCTGCGATCGCTCGGGGTCGTGCGCCGCAATTGCACCCAATTCGCTGCTAAATTTGCCACAAAGTTCAGGCGATCGGGAATCGGTTCAAGGGCGATCGTTTCCGTTTCCAAAACCGGATCCCGCGCCTGTACCGATTTACAAGCCACCACCCTGGTTGTCACCCGCCCATCGACTTCCGGCAACGCAATATGCATCGCCATATCGCGCGGTGCTAGCCCCTGTTGATTGCCCTGCCACTGCTCGTAAGTGCCGCTGCTAAAGACAATTTGCAGCACCGGCACATTCAACCGCTGCCATAGGGAATTGCCGGAGTCTGCGCCGAGAGTTTGGATGGGCTTAGTAATTGAAAATCCCGTAGAAACTAATAATAAGTCAATCGATTGGGCGGCAAACTCTGATTGAATTGCGGACTGAATATCGGGATCTTGTAAAGAAGAAACATAGATCGCCGTTGCCGCTAAACCCCGATCGGCTAGGGCTTGGCAAAGGGCATCAATGGCGCTCAAGTTAGCCGCTTGATAATAGGCTCGATAGAACAGAATTCCAACCTGTCCTCGAATGGGTTGAGCGCTGGCAATGATTGAAGGATGATAGATCCCCCAAGGGGCGATCGGCTGGGGATCTGGCGGTTGATATGTTGTGCCTAAAAAGGTATCCGCAAGACTCAACAACGCATGGCGTACATTGTCCACACCCCCCTCATTTAGATAGCGCCAAGTGCGATCGCAAATGCCTAAAGAAACTGTGGAATGGGAGATTAAATCGGGGTCGGGGCGATCGTCCCCGGGCAACACAAGTAGGTGGATTCCTCGGCGATCGGCTAAGTCGCGCACCACCTCTAGCCCATAACTCCAATAGGCTCGCCCACCCAACAATCGCAGCACAATAATTTGGGCCTGCGCGAGCACATCATCCGCATAGGTATCGATCGTCAATTGTTGTTGCAATTGCAGTAAGTTCACCGCCCGCAATTCTGGAAACTCATCGGGGAGCAATTTTCGGGCGATCGAAAGGGTTTGAATATCCGTATCTTTTGCGGTCAAAAAAATGATCGGCGCTGGATTTTGCTCAACAAAAATGACTCCCTCTAAATTGGGATCCCAACCACCGGGCAGCGCAGCAATTCGATGCATATTTTCTGAGAAAGTTCGTTTGAGGAAGTTGGTTTGAGGAAATTGAGTTGTAGTCTAGAGGATATCTAAAATTTGCCTAGCCAATCGCCAACGAAAATAAGGAGCTGAAGGTCTGTTGTAAAGTCTGTTGTAAAAAGGTAAGGGGTTAGAGGATAGGCGGCAGCGTGTTCCTCACCATTTTTAATCAAACCCCATTTTGGCAAGGGCAAATCGCATTTATCCTGAATTCAGTTGGCAGTGTTATTCAAGGCCGTACTCAAACCGATCCTCATTATGAATTGCTGGTGTTCCAATTTATTTAAATTGGTTTAAACAATAATCTAGCTGGGAGATCCGATGCTGGGGAGATTGGGCGGGCAATCATGAATTGGCTAGATGGGGGACAAGAACCAGCTCGATCGATCGCCCTGCTGCTGGTGGCGGCCCTGGTCGATCGGCTGGTGGGGGATCCGTGGACGTGGCTGCATCCGGTGCAGGTGATTGGCGCTTGGATCGATCGCTACCGGCAGTGGGCTTTTGGATTGAAAGGGACGGAGACGATCGAGCGCTGGCTGGGCGTGGGCTTGGCCCTTTCGACGATCGGGGGGACGGCGGCGGCTGCCTGGGCGATCGTCCGGCTGGCCACTGTAGTCCATCCGGCGCTGGGTTGGATCATTGAGGTGGTGATGCTGGCGGCTTGCTTCGCGGGGCGCAGTCTGCGGGATGCGGCGGTGGATGTGCTGGAACCCTTGGCCCGTGAGGATTTGCCGGAGGCCCAATCGCGCCTCAGCCGATACGTAGGGCGAGAGACGGCTGATCTCGATCGCCCCGAAATCCTGCGGGCGGTGCTGGAAACCGTGGCGGAAAATGCCGTGGATGGGGTGTTTGCGCCGTTGTTTTGGGCGGCGATCGCGGCGGTGCTGGCGGCTGCGTTCGGGGGCGGGCCGGGGGCGATCGCAGCGACGGCCCTGGGCTACAAGGCCGCCAGCACCCTGGACTCGATGGTGGGCTACAAAGACCCGCCCTATCGGCATTTGGGCTGGTTTAGTGCTCGGCTGGAAGATTACCTCACGTGGTTGCCCTGTCGGTTGGCGGTGGGGTCGATCGCCCTGGGGTCGGGGCGGCCGGGGCGCGTGCTGGAACTCTGTCGGCGTGATGGGCCGCAAGACCCTAGCCCCAACTCGGGATGGAGCGAGTGCGCCTACGCGGCGGCCCTGGGCGTGCAGTTGGGCGGCGAAAATCGCTATCGGGGGCAGGTGAAGCTGAAGCCGTTGCTCGGGGAACCGACCCGCCCGATCGATCCGGCGGTGATTCGATCGGCCCTGGCCCTCACGCGATCGGTCTTTTTGGGCTGGCTGGCCGGGGCGATCGGTTTGTTGTCCCTAGGATTGGCGCTAGGATCGTGGCTATGACTCCCGTTTTACGCCCCACCCACGGCGGCAACCTGGCTTGGGCCGCCGCGATCGCCCAGTGCGACCCCGCCGAAATTCTGGACTTTTCCGCCAGCATCAATCCCCTGGGATTGCCGCCGAGCGCCCTGGCCGCGATCGCCGCCGCCCTGCCCCAGCTCACCGCGTACCCCGATCCGAGCTACGGCCCGTTGCGATCGGCCCTGGCCGCCCACCACGATCTCGATCCCGATTGGATCTTGCCGGGAAATGGGGCGGCGGAACTGCTGACCTGGGCGGCGCGGGATTTGGCCGATCGGGGCGTGACCCTGTTGCCGGTTCCGGCCTTCGCGGACTACGGGCGAGCGCTGCAAGCCTTTGGGGCACGCGTGTTGCCGATCGCCCCGGTGGAGCCGTGGGTTTGGGATTGGTCCGGCTGGCTCGATCGCGACTGCAGCCCCTACGGCTTGCTGCTGAACAACCCCCACAACCCCACAGGCCACCTGTGGACGGCGGACAGCCTGCGCCCCCTGTGCGATCGCTTCGGGCTGGTGGTCGTGGATGAAGCCTTCATGGACTTTTTGCGACCGGAACAGCAGCCGAGCGTTATGGGCTGGGTGGCGCGCTATCCCAACTTGATCGTGATTCGATCGCTCACCAAGTTCTACGCCATGCCGGGCCTGCGTTTGGGCTATGCGATCGCCCATCCCGATCGGCTGGCCCGCTGGCAACGGTGGCGCGATCCCTGGTCGGTAAACAGCCTCGCGGTGGTGGCGGCGATCGCGGCCCTGGCCGATCGCCCCTTTGCGGAACAAACCTGGGCTTGGCTCGCGGCGGCCCGATCGCAACTCTTCAACGGCCTCAGCGGGCGATCGGGCCTGCGACCGTTCCCCAGCGCCGCCAATTATTTATTAGTTAAAACTGCGATTCCCAGCGATCAATTGCAACGACAGCTCCTGCAAACCGATCGGGTATTCATTCGCGATTGTCTGAGTTTTCCCGAACTGGGCGATCGCTTTTTCCGCGTCGCCGTCCGCACAGAATCCGACAATCAACGGTTACTAGCAGCGCTCGATCGGGTCCTACCGCAGTGACGACCAATCGTAAAGATTAGCCTTAACCGCTTGGTAGTTTGCATCCAGATCAGTTTCCATCAGCACGATCGCGCTAATGCGTCGGGCCATGTTCACCACCTCTTGCACTTCGGCGGGTTTCATCGGACGCTTCAACACCTTTTCGGCGCGATAACTCAGCCATTTTTAATCACTTGATAGCCGCCGATCGTGTACTTCCAAACGCGCTCTGGAATATTTTGCCAATAGGCCGTTTCGTTCAAATAAACATCATAGGTGGTGGCTCCCAAGAGCTGAATCGCTGCGGCCCCCATTTGTTGGCGCTCACGGTCTGTATAGTCACGTTGAACGGCTTTCCCTTTACCGGGCATCACGGGATTTCCATTGCCACCATTTCCCCAGTTAGCGGTTAAGGCAAAGTCGCGACCATGGAAGTTTTGACCATGGGTTGTGGCGGGCACAGCGATTTGGCTATAGGGCGAAACAACAATTCCATTAGCAATTGTTTCTACGGGTGTCTCAGGATCAAGGAGCGCCGCAATCCGTCTGCCCAGTTCGGCAGAACTTTGCAGCAATTCCCGGTCGATCGGCAACGGAATCCGCGGCCAATCTTGTTGAAGCGCTCCCGCATTGTCTTGACTAAAATTAACAGAGTAAAGAATTGAAAAAACATGAAAAAATAGATACTGAGCCGAATCAATATTCAGATCTTCTCCTAGATATTTAGTGGTGCGATCAGTGATATTTAGTACTAACCCTTCACTAACTTTTCTTGGATCATTATTCCAGACATCAAGCTTTTTGTCAGGCTTAAATAGTAGTGGGAAAAAACTAGCACCTCGATCCATGAGATCTAGACAGCCCAACTGTTTCGTGAATTGAGGTCGAGACCAGCTTCGCCTTGGCCGTTGCTGACTAATAAACCAAATATTGTTTGCATGAACTTGGGGGAAATATTTTGGAACCTTTTCGCCCAAAAGACGTGTTTCTGGCTCCCAATAAACCCACCGAATATCAAAAGGACGATATATGAAAGGAACAATTTGATTTGGCAGGAATCCCCTTTTAATCAATTGCCTTCTTGTGTCTTTGGGATTAAATCGGTTAGTCTTTGTAAAGACTCTTGGATAACGGGAGTCGATTTCTTCATCGCTAATATCGCAGTCAAAGTATTTCAGAAGTCGTTCTTCAAGGATGATGCGATCAATATCTACTAGAAACTCATCTCTTTTAGTCTGAACTCCAGGAAAAAATTCACCAAAAAGTTCAGGAAGTGATGGCCAATAAAAATATTCAGAATTAACACTCTTTAAGCTTAAGGACAAGCCTAAATTCAGATTAGGTTTTGGCGTTTGATAAGAGTGGGCTTTGGATGGCTTGACGGAAGAAATAAGATCTTGCAGCTTGGATTTACCCCAGAAGTCGCGGTATTCCAATTTGGCTTGTTTTTGTTGTGAGTTTTCCTGCTTTAGAAATAGGGCGATCGCCGTGCCCACCTGAATCCCTTCCTTATTCCACTCGGTGGAAAAAATGCTCGGATCGGGTTTGCCATCGGGCGTGACTTTTCCGGTGGCATATTTATCGCCATTCAGATTGTCAATCCAGATGCGATCGAATGACTTGAGATACCGCTCACGCATTCCCGTAAATGACAATCCATCCAACCAGGAATAGTTAGAAATAAAACAAACCACACCGCGTTGGGTCTGCTCGATAATTTTCCGCTCTGCCATCCGAAAAAAGCGCACGTAGAGATCGTTTAGCCCTTGGCCCTGGGGCTTGGGGGCGCGTTCCGTGGTGCGATAGGCATCCGATAACTCGCGTTCTTCGTCGATCGCCATGCCTGCAAAACTGTTGTAGGGCGGATTGCCCAAAACCACCAGAATCGGCGTGCTTTTCTTGATCGCTTCCGCCGCATCGCGTTCCCGTTCCAAAGCTGGAAAACCGGGAATGGGTAAGGGGTCGCCCTCGCGCCAACCGGTGAGCGCATTGGTCAGAAAAATGCCCACCCGATCGCGATCGTCGCCGTAGAGTTCCAAGTCTTGTCCATGCTGTTGCAACAACAACCCCACCTGTAAATGGGCAATCACAAATGGAGCAGTGAGTAACTCAAACCCAAAGACCCGACTCAACACAATATCCTTGAGATTCTGTCCCGTTTCAGCCATGCCGCCCAATGCGCCTAGGGATGAACCTTGGGATTTACTGGCTAAAGTGGCTGCAATTTTCTCGATCGCCGCGACCAAATAAGCTCCCGTTCCACAGCAAGGATCGAGAATATACACATCTGGGCTGGCTAATCCATCGGGACAATTTAGCTCTTCTCGTAGCACCAAATCGACCCGTTCAACCATGTAGCGCACCACCTCTGGCGGTGTATACCAAACCCCTAATTCCTTGCGCAGCTCGGGATCGAATGCCTGCAAGAATGGCTCATAAAAATATTGCACCGCGTGGCTGTCGTCAAAGGTTTTGAAGAATTCAGCCCGATCGACTCGGTTGAGGGCCGCCGCCGTCCAATCGAGAATTTCTAATAGATTGAGCCGCTCCAATGTTTCCGGATCGCCCAATCGATAAAACAGGGCTTGCAATACCGGAACGCGCAAAAATCGCCAAGATTTTTCCCAAAAGAACATCGTTCCTTTGCCGCCCTCGCGATGCCACAGCACCCAGGCGGAGAAAATGCCATAAAACAGCGTTTGGACTAGGGTTGATCGAAAGAATCGATCGCCCCGTGCTGCTTCAAAATGAATCCCGAGCGCCGCTTCAAATCCATCGCGAATGGTTTGGAGGGCCGGTAAATCTTGATGTTGCTCAATGCGCGATCGGGCATCCCGCGCATAGGAAGCCAAAACCCAGGCTAGATCTGCGGGCGCAGCGATCGCCGCCGCCGACAACATCACCCGTTTTAAATATTCCGCCAGTTGCTCGCCCCGATCGGCCGCTAGTTTTTTGGGTTGCTGGACGAGTTCCCAAAATTGCGCCTCGGTTTTGGCCAAACTCAGCCGTTCTAACTCGGTTTTTTGGCCCGTTTCATCACAACCAACGAGGATAAATTCCCGAAAATTCGTCACCAAAACCTGGCGATATTTTTGCCAATATTGTTCGACCTGGGGCGATCGCGCCGTTTTTCGCACGTCGGCTCCCACACCCTTGGCCTCGATCGCGCCGCGCTCGGGATTCGTCGGAGTGCCCGATCGCCCATCGCGCTGAAACTGCGAGGCCACAAACAGCCCTGCATCGGGCATTCCTGCCCCTTGGTTGCTCAGACCCGTAATGCAGCGCACGGGCGGCTTCAGCTCCGCCCCGATCGCGTCCAGCAACTTTTGCAAGGCGGAGTAGTGGGTGGTTTCCGGAACCGTGGCCCCCGTCGCGCGGTTGGCCGCCAAGTCCCGAAAATACTGTTCGATCGCAGCTTGCAAGGATGACATCACAACAACCGATTTCAAAAATCAATCACAACAAGCCAACGGGCGGGGAGATCCCGCCCCTACGGATGATTGTTAACTCGCCTGGGGATCGCCGGGGATCGTCACGTCGATCGCCTGGGTGCTGCCCAGTTGGCTGAGGGGCGGGTTCATCGCCTTGGCGTTGCCCACCACGAGGGTTACGAGGCGATCGGGCTGGAGGTAGGTATTCGCGGCCCGCTGCACATCTTCGATCGTCGTGGCTTGCACCCCTTTTTGGTAGCGGAAAATGAAGTCCGATGGATAGCCAAAATAGTCGTAGGTCATCAACCGCGACAGGGTTTGGGCCGGGTCGGCGAAGTTGAAAATAAACGAGTTGAGCGCCGACTCCTTCGCAGAGGTCAGCTCTTGGTCGGCAATCGGTTGGCTGCGAATTTTGGCAATTTCGGTTTTTAGACCCTGGATCAGGGGCACGGTGCCATCGGTGCGGGTTTGGCCGCCGGCTTGGAACGTGCCGGGATAGTCATACTTGGGACTCCAAACGCCGTAGACCGAGTAGGCGAGGCCCTGGCGCGATCGCAGCTCGTTAAACAGCCGGCCGCCAAACCCGTTCAGCACATCGTTCAGGACGGTCATGGCGGGATAGTCGGCGTTGCTAATCAGGCCGCCCAAGTGCCCCAGGAGCACGGAGCTTTGGGTCAGTTGTGGGCGATCGACCACGAAGGTGCCCCCCGTTTTGGCTTGGCTCACCTCCGGCAAGGGGGCCAGGCTGGCGGCGGAGGGTTGCCAATCGCCCAAGCGGCGTTCGATCAGACGGCGCATGGCGGCCCGATCGAAGTCGCCGGAAATGCCCAAAATGATGTTCTGGGGCGCAAAGTAGCGCTGATAAAAGCCCACAATCGCCGCCCGATCAATCCGATCGAGGGTGTCGTACTCGATCGTGCGGGCGTAGGGGCTGGTGGATCCGTAGAGCAGCTTGTTGAACTCGCGGCTGGCGATGTCGTCGGGATCGTCGTTGCGGCGGGCAATGCCACCGCGCAGTTGGGTTTTGGTGAGGGCGATTTTGTCGGGGGCAAAGGCGGGCGATCGCAGCACTTCCGCAAACCAACCGAAGACCGGTTCGAGATCTTCGCTCAGGGCGCTGAAGTTGACGCTACCGGAGGACAGGCCGATGCTGGACTCGATCGAGGCGGCGCGGTCTTCGAGCAGTTGATCCAGCGTGGCTGCGTCGTGTTGCTGGGTTCCGCCCGATCGCAGCACGTCCCCGGTCACGTCCGCCAAGCCCGTCAAGTCCGCCGGTTCCCAGCGCGATCCGACGCGCACCACGGCCTGGCCACTGACCAAGGGCAACTCGTGATCTTCAACGAGATAAATGGTCATGCCGTTGGCGAGCTGGAAGCGATCGTAATCCGGCAGCTTCACTTCCGGGGGCGGGGGTAACTGCAACTCGGTGTAGTGCTTGGGCGTGTCGGCCACGGCCGGCTGGCGAATGCCCAACACCAACAGCCCCACCAACAGGGCGATCGTCAACCATTGCCACGGTCGGCCCGGGCGATCGCGCCGCTGGCCGGGTTGGGTCTTGCGTTCTGGAGTCCCGATCGAACGAAAAAACTTCATAGCTACCTTTGCTAATCACCAGCGAAAACAATTCACCAGCCAAAATCACCAGCCAAAATCACTCGCTAGGTCACGATCGTCGTTGGGGGCAAGGGGCTGAAGCCCCTTGTCTCCGTTGATCGCTGGGGCAAGCTGCGGATCAATTTCGGCTTTTTGGACATCCTCTCAGTCAAAACCGCTTGGGGCGATCGGGATGCGATTCCAAATCCACTGGGCGCACTATTTCGGCAACAACTTCAGCACCGTCCGATTGTCGGGCGTAAAGGTTTTGCGGGCCACCCGTTGGATATCGGCGGGCGTGATGGAACCCACTCGATCGATCTCTGCGAATAAGTTGCGCCAATCGCCGGTTTTCGCCTGGTAGTCCGCCAGTAGCGCCGCCATGGTGCTGTTGGAGTCGATCGCCCGCAGTTGACCGGCGCGGGCCTGGGTCTTCACCCGATCGAGTTCCGCCGCGCTCACTGGCTCCGTTTGCAGCCGCTCCAATTCGCGGTGCAGCTCCGTCGCAATTTGATCCACCGAATGGCCCGGCGCGCTCAGGGCATAGAACAGCATCAGCGTCGGGTAGCGATCGCCTGGAAAGCCATAGGATCCAGCGATCGATAGGGCCAACTGCTGATCTTCCACCACCGACTTATAAAGCCGCGACGTGCGCCCATCCGAGAGCAAACTGGCGATCGCTTCATAAACCACGTAGTCCGGATCGGTCTTGGCCGGAACGTGGTAGCCCTCCAGATACCAGGGCTGGGACTCCAGTTGCAACGTCACCTCGCGGCCTGCCGTTTGCTTTGGTTCCACCGGAATGTTCAGGGACGGGAGCGATCGCCGCTCAAACCGCCCAAAATACGTCTGCGCCAGCCGCTTCACCTCCGTCGGGTTCACATCCCCCACCACCACCGCCGTCAGATTGCTCGGCGGGTAGTGAGACTCGAAAAACCGGCGCACATCCAGCCGCGTCAGGTTGCGAATATCGTCGTCGTAGCCAATCACCGGCCGGCGGTAGGGGTGAACCTTGAAGGCGGTGTCCAAAAAGACTTCCACGGCCTTGCCGATCGGCGAATTGTCCGTCCGCATCCGCCGTTCTTCCAGGATCACATCCTGCTCTTTGTAGAACTCACGGAACACCGGATCGAGGAACCGCTCCGCCTCCAGCGACATCCACAATTCCAGCTTGTTCGCTGGAAAACTATAGAAATAGCGCGTGGCATCGGCGGAGGTCGTGGCATTCAGCCCCACGCCGCCAAATTGCTCCACCAAGCGCCCAAATTCGTTTTGTTTTACGTAGGGCTGGGCCTGCTGCTCCAGGGCCAGCAACTGTTGGCGCAGTTGTTGCATCTCCGCCGTCTTGTTCGCGGTGCGGGCCGCTTCGTACTGAAGCATCAGGGCATCCATTCGATCGAGGATCGCCTTTTCCGCCGCCGCATCCGTCGTCCCAATCCGGCTCGATCCCTTGAAGGCCAAGTGCTCTAGGAAGTGGGCCACGCCGGTTTGGCCGTCTGGCTCCTCCGCGCCGCCCACGTTGGCATAGGTCATGAAGGACACGACGGGCGCTTGGTGACGCTCCAGCACGATGAATTTCATCCCGTTTGCCAGGGTGAATTCGGTGACGCGCTGTTTCACCCGATCGAGATAGGGCTTGATCGAGGCCAGGGAGGCGGTTGGGGGCCTGTCGGCCGTGGGAGTGGCGCGATCGGCCACGGGCCCGGTCGGGAGCGGGTCGATCGCTTCAGCCCAAGCGGCCCTCGGGGGAACCGCCCACATCGCGATCGTCAAAACCATCGTCAACCCCGTCAGCGCGATCGCCCCCAGCCAGCGCCCAGCCCTGATGGATCGTTCCCCCGGCCGCCGGTTGACCCCACGCCGGGAGAGTCGATCGGCCGATCGCCCCGGTTGCTTGCACCCGTCATCATTCATGCCTGCCAACATACCTGCCAATCATCGGTTGGATGGATTTATCAAGGTGGAACTCCCCGCGCTCAAATAACGGAGATCCCTCGTCTAACGATAATCGGAGGACGCGCCGATGTGTGTTCCGTTGATTAACCCCCGTTCAATCGGGGAGATCGATCGGGGGGCGATCAGCGGGATCGATCGGGCATCCCCTAGACCGCCACCGAAGGATGGAAGAAAAACGCCAACCCCAACACCAGATATGCCGCCAACAGCAGCAAGCCTTCGAGCCAGTTCGACTCGCCATCGGAGCTGATCGAGTTGGCAATCAACACGGACACCGCCACGGCCACCAGCTCAAAGGGCTGGAAACTCAGATCCATCGGTTGCCCAAAAAACCACCCGGCCAGCACCAACACCGGAGCCACGAACAGCGCAATCTGCAAGCTCGATCCCATCGCGACGGACACCGATAGATCCATCTTGTTCTTCATGGCGACGGTGACGGCGGTGGCGTGCTCGGCGGCGTTGCCGATAATCGGCAGCAAAATCACCCCGGTGAAGAGTTGCGTTAAACCCAGTTGTTCGGTGGCGATTTCCAGGGAGTTGACCAATAATTCTGACTCGATCGCCACAAAAACCGTCGCCGCCAACAACACCCCCACCCACAGCCCCAGGTTTGGCTTGTGGGCCTCGCCCTCGCCTTCGCCTTCCGGTGCGTTCGGATCGGGCACATCGCCCTCGGCCACCGCCACATCGTAGAGGTAGCTGTGGGTTTTCATGGAAAAGAGCAGCGTCATCAGATAAACGATGATCAACACCACGGCCACGGCAGTGGAGAGCTTTTGCAGGATGCTTTCTTCAATCCCGATCGAGGTGAAGTTCACCGCCGTGGGCAGCAGCATCGCAATCACCGCTAGGTTCATCGACGACGCATTCATCCGCGCAATCACGGGCTGAAAGCTTTGCTGCTTAAAGCGCAGACCGCCCAACAACATCGACAAGCCCATCACCAGCAACAGGTTGCCAATAATCGAGCCGGTCAAGCTGGCCTTGACCACGCCCACGTAGCCTTCCTTGAGGGCCACGAGGGCGACGATTAATTCGGTCGCGTTGCCAAAGGTGGCGTTCAGCAGCCCGCCGATCGAGGGGCCGACCAAGCCCGCCAACTCTTCGGTGGCGTGGCCCATCCAAGCCGCCAGGGGCACGATCGCCAAACAAGCGGTGATGAACACCACCAACGGACTCCAATGCAGCCATTCTGCGGCGATCGAGACGGGAATGAATCCCAACAAAATCAAGAAAACGAGATCTTTTTTGCTCATAATTTTTTGCTCATAAATCCACGCTCAGGGGCCCATGGATGGGGAACTTGGGGGGGCGACGATCGGTCGCGCGGCCATCCACCGCACCGATCACGGCCGTCAAACGCTAATCGGGGCTAACTATTAATAGCTCAGGGCCAGCGGCAACTGGGGCGATCGACCGCCGAAACCTTCGCTGAAACCTTACGGCAACCAGCGCGGCCGGGCCCCCGCCAACGGCAACTCCTGGGGCGTGAGTTTGGCAAAGGTGCCATCGGGATTTTGGGCCACCGGCAGCAACCACAGTTGACTGCGCTCAATCTTGTTGCCGTCGCTGGCTTCCGGGCGGCGGGTTTCGTTGGGGTCTGGCTGCTTCGGCGCTTTGGTGTCGATTTGGTCAAACAACAGGGCCGAACCGTCGGGCGACAGGTCGATCGCCACATCCAACTGTTCCGGCAGCAGCAACAACGGCGACAGGGCCTTGGTTTTGATATCAAAGGCCCCGATGTAGGGCTGCTCGCGGTAGGTTTCGTCTTCGACCCGCTGGGTGACAAGGGCATACAGCACCCGATTATCGGGAGCAAACTCAGCCCGCAGGATCGATCCTTGGAAACGGGCCAGTTCCGTTTCACCGCCGGGATCGACCACAAAGAGCGATCGAGAAAAGTCGCCGTTAAACTTCACCAGGGCCGCCGCCGCCCCGTCGCTGGCAAACCCCAACACCGTGCCAAATTTCGGCAAAAAGTCCAGGGGTTGAATTTCCCGTTGGTAGCGATCGCGCGCTTGGCCCGCGTCATTGCTGGCCGACGGCAGGGGCAAGATGGCCACGCCCTGCCCTTGGGTGATGGCGATCGACTGACTATCGGGCGTGATTAAAAATTCACCGCCGTTTTGACTGTTCAGCTTTTGGGGCGCTTGCCGATCGTGAATGATCCACAAACTGACATTACTGGCATTCGTGCGCTCGGCCCGCTGCACCAACACTGACGAGCCATCGGGCGCAAGGTCAAATTTCAGGTTTTGATAATCGCGGTTGTCCAGCAGTTTTTCGATCTGCCCCGCCTTCGGGGGATTGGTCGTGGCTTCGAGCACCAAGCCGGTGGTGACGGTGTAGAACTGCTGTTCGAGGACGCTAGGGCCGTCGTTGCGCTGGAGGGTGCTGGCTTCGGTGGCCGAAAAGAGGATTCGATCGCGATCGGGATAGGGCTTAAAGTCGTTCACCAACAGCTCGGGAGGGGTCAGGATCGTTTTTCGCTGTTGGGTTAGCTCGTACATAATCAGCCGACCTGCTTCCGCGCCCTCGGTGCCAATGTAGGCAAAGGCGCGATCGCGCGATCGAAACTCCGACGAAAACACTTCAGCGGGCTTCCCCTCACGGCGGGTGTCCTTAGCCCCCGACCCCAGTTCCAACCGAAAGGACGACCCATAGGGAGCCGGTCGCTTGAGGGTAAAGGCCATCCGCGCCCCGGCCCAACTGGTCTTGCCCTCTAGGGGCGGGTCGAGCTTGAGGCTGGCTTCGACACTTTTGCGATCCATGGGCCGGTTAAAGGCAATCACAAAGGCGCGATCGGCCGCCCCGATCGTCCGCCCATCCCAGGAAAACTCCCGCACCCGCGCCGCCGAGCGATCGCCCAGCACCAACACCAGCCCGATCGCCAACAACGCCCCCACCATCACCAGCACCGCCGCCTGATCCAGCGGTTGCCATGGACTGGTCGGATTGCGATCGGCTTGCCATCGGTTTCGCACTTGTCGCCACATACCTGTTGGGTGCTATCTACAATAGAAGCTGAAGCAATGAAGCTGACGCGATCGAGCATCGATCCCTTGTTGACCGCGCCGCGCGTCGATCGCGATCAATCAAACACCACCCAGCGAGGACAAGACTAAACGATCGCGCCGGGCACACTAAAACTCATAGGGATTCTTGGGCACGTCGATTTTCCGAACGGTTTGCGGAGCAATCACCAAAACTCGCTCGCCCTGGATCCGATCGACCATCATCCGCCCCTGAATTTCCAGCCACGTATCGGGCGGATAGTCCGGCACGTTTGCCGGCCGCTTCACGGGCAAGCCGATCGGGTACGCATCCGCCGCACAACAGGTAATCGTAAACCGCGAAATCCAAAACACATCCGCCGGGTAGCCATTCACCTTCGTCACAAACCCGCTGACATTCACCGGCTGGTTGCGGTAGGCCTCCGGTTCCGGGTAAACCTCCAGCGTGCGCACCCACTCAATCAACGATCGCTGCTCCGGGCGCTTGCTGCTGCGAAAGGCCTTGGGCGCACGGGCGATCGCCGTCGTTGAATCGCCAATGCCCCGTTGAATCGCCTTTTGGCTCGTCAGGGGCTGCGGAGTAATCAGCAATCCCCCGATCGCCGCCGCCAGCAGCAACAGGGTTGCCCAGCCCTTCGGCAACAGATTCACATGCTGGGCCGAAGGCGCATCCGCCGCCGCACTGGTAAATCGGCGACTAAACCGCCCCGATCGCACCAGATCGATCGCCAAGCTCGCCGCCGCCATCAACAGCAAAAACCCCGTCACCACCACCAAGGCGTGATAGGCCGGGTGAATCAACAATGCTAAGCGGCCATTTTGCCAATAGTGCAACATCAGCGCGCCCCACGCCGCGATCGCCGCCACATCGGCCCAAGGCAGCCAGTTCGATCGACTTGGTTGTGACAACACGGTCGAATCAGCCCAATGCGAGCTGTTGCGTCAAGGAATGGTTTCAATTGTACGGTTTCCCTTCCCCCACTTACCCCGTCGATGGATGCCAACCCCGAATTTTGCCGCCTTGGACTTCTGCAAAATCGGGCGTGGGACGCAACCAAAGGCGCAAAAGTTCCGCCAGTTTGGACACTGCAATAAGCGGTCTAGCCTCGCCCGAAACCGGTTTTGGGTCTCTCTAGGCTGAATGAAGCATGAGCAAACCAAGAATTAGGGCGTGTCATCAAATGAGATGGATTGGGTTGAAATAATTAATCTTCCTTCCCAGCCCAACCGTCCCAAGCCAGGGGCCCTAGGGTCTGTGATCAATAACCCGTCGCCGTAGGGGTTGGGTGTCCTAAGCCTGACCCGAGCGATCGCCCCAAACCCGTTCCACTCTGGGAACATCGGGGATTGCAGGGACTAGGCGGGGAGACTCCGCCCCCACGATCGATCGGTTGGGAAAGATCATCCGGGTTTTGGGAATTGGATGATGGCCCCTAAGCCCCTTGCCCCCGAGATCTCGCAACGGCAGAATCAGGGTTTCAAAGATTGGATGACAGTCCCTAGGGTGATCAAAAACTGCGGTGATACTCGATGACCCACTCCGTGAATTGTCCACACAACGACCTCCTCACCCCCTCAGCATGGAGAAGGATGTCAAAAATAATTGGAGTATTAGCAGACGATCGAAATGTTGGTTGAATGCCAAGAAAATTTCAACTAAAAAGGTTTCAACCAGCATTTTTGCATCGTCGATGGGCACAAACCGTGGACTAACCCCCACACAGGGAGCAAAACAATGATGAAACGAACAATGATGAAACGAACGTTGACGACATTCACAGCATTAGCGCTGAGCTGCGGGGCAGTGGTTGCCACTCTGAGTGAAATCTCGCCGGCCATGGCTCAGACTTCTTGCCGTTGGGACAATGGTCAATTGCGTTGTGATGATAACAACTCTAATCGCGATGATGATGACTACGATCGTGACGATCGCTACAACAACGATCGCTACAACAATGACCGGTACAACCAAGATCGGTACAACAATCAATATAACAACCGGGGGAATCGACAGAATGTAGAGGAGCAGATCGATCGGCTCTATCGCGAAGTGCTCGGCCGTCCGGCGGATTCGAGCGGCTTGCGCACCTACCGCGATCGTGTCAACAACAACAATTGGTCCATGCAACGGGTGCGAGACGAACTGGCCAACAGTCGCGAAGCCGAGTCAGCCATCAACCGGGCCTATCAGGAAATTCTCGGTCGGGAAGCAGACAGCCGCGGCCGTCGCACCTATCTCCAACGTCTCCGGAGTGGCTGGTCAATTCAGCGAGTGCGCGAGGATTTGATGAACAGCCGCGATCGACGCTAGCCCGCGATCGGTTCGTTGGCTCAAGGCGCGAATTTGTGGCAAATATGTAGCCAATGAGCGCAAGCAAAACCGTAACTTCTGTTGGGATTTCTGTTGGGATTCCTGTTGAAGTTATTGTTGGGATTTCTGTTGAAGTTATTGTTGGGATTTCTGTTGGGATTTCTGTTGGGATTTCTGTTGGGATTCCTGTTGGGATTCCTGTTGAAGTTTCTGTTGGGATTTTGGCTGAAGTTATTGTTGGAGTAGTTGCAGGAAAAACCATGGCTCGAACCGATATTGACTATCTCGATTTCACAGACGGCAGTGACTCGATCGGCCTGGCCGTCAACCAGCAAGGCCGCCTGGGCGTGCGGGCTCTGGCAGGAAATGATTACATCAATGGATCGAGCGAGAACGATACGCTCTACGGCAACAGCGATCGCGACACCCTCGTCGGTAATGATGGCAATGATGTGCTCTACGGTGGGCGCGATGCTGATTTTGTCGTTGGGGTAAGTGGCGATGACATCCTCACCGGCAACCTGGGCAACGACCAGCTTGAAGGCGGTGCGGGACGGGACACCCTGCGCGGCGGCCGCGACAACGACATCCTCTATGGCCAAGATGGTGATGATCTGATCGCTGGCGACTTGGGCATCGATACGCTGATTGGGGGGGCGGGCAGCGATACGATCGTATTCGGGATCGATGATGCGGCTACGTCGATCGTCAATGCCGATGTGTTGCTGGACTTCGACTTCAACGGCCGCGACTACATTGCGTTCGATCGCCAAGTGGATTTGTTTTTTGATAGCTCGCTGGACTATTCGCGGTTGCTCGGTGTGGGCAGTAGCGATATTCCTGATGTGTTGATTCGGGTGGGGAGTCCCGTGGGCCCGATCGTCGGTGTTGTGGTGGATGCGACTGATCGGCAAGTGGCCCAGGCCTATGCCGAAGGCCCCAGAATCGTTTGAGTCCGTTCAAATCAAAATCCGCTAAAAAATAGCAGGCAAAAAAATCGGAACCATGAATTTGGCTCCGATTTGATGTTTGAGTTTGAGTTTGGCTTTTGGTTTTTGGCTTTGGGCTTTTGATGACTGACTTGCCCGGTCGATCGAGCCGCTTGCGCAAAGCTCGATCGGGTCACGAATCCCAATCCATGGCTGGGCTGGAGCACCCCTAGGGGCGATCGGCTACGGTCGTACCGCCAGAAACCCGTTGCAACACCTCTAGGCGCACCGAGGCCACACCAGAGCTGTACATATCGATCACCTGGGCAGCGCCGACCGATAGATCCACAATCCGCCCCCGAATAAAGGGGCCCCGATCGGTAATGCGCACAATCACCGATCGGCCATTCCGCGTATTCGTCACCCGCACCATCGTGCCAAAGGGCAACGTCCGGTGGGCAGCGGTCATGGCATTTTGGTTAAATCGTTCACCACTGGCCGTGCGTCTGCCGTGGAACCCGGGGCCATACCAAGAGGCCATGCCGGTACTGGTCGATCGCACCGCATAGGCCACACCGTTGTGTTGCAGACCTGTCCCCTCTACAGGGTCAGCCCCATCGGGAGCCACGGAACCATTCCGCATCCGCAGTTGACCGTTGTAGGCCAGCGGTTGAGCATTGCCCAATTGACGACGCAAGCGGTTCACCACTTGCACCGCATCAGCGGAGTAGCTGGCAGTCGGTAGGGGCGCAAGGGTTTCGCCATCGATCGCCACCAGCGGTTCGCCCGCCACCGTTACCCAATAACGCTTTTCTCGGGCACTCCACTCGTAGCGAATCGCTTGGGCATCTAGCCCGGCCGTGTTGCGGCGATCGATCTCGCGGGCCGTGTTGGTGGCGCGTTCCAGCGCAGCCGTCGTGTTGTCAGAATTAGTCGCCAGGAACGTTACTACGGGAATGTTGCGGACGTAGAGCGTCACGGCTGGCCGATCGCCAACCTGGTGGGCGTGGAGTTTTGTAATTCCGTAGAAACCGGGCTTAGCAGCCGATGGAGCGGGGTTTGCTGCGGCACTCATGCGGAGACCCGCAATTTCAGCGGCCGGCTGGAGTGATGCATAGGCCGGCGACACTTCCGCCGAGAGCATCACTGCCGAGGAGGAGGATGCTTCTTCCGCCAGCAAAGGGGCTTCGGCCCCGAAGGCGACGGCGGCCACGGAGGCGGCCAACAAAGTCAATTTTTGGATGGAATAACTCATGGCGTGATGGGGTAAACGTCACGCGCGCCTCAGGCTAGGTTCGAGGATCGGGATTGATCAACTTGATGCTGTGAAACATTGGAGGCTGTTAAAAGCAGGAGGGGTGAACAACGGGGCGCAGTGAGGGCGGCCCCAGGGTTGGTACCAAAAGCACCAGAGCATCAGTGGGGTTTTGGAATATCAGTTGCATGGGCCGGAGAGTTGTCATCAATCCCAGGGCGATCGAACTCGATATTGCAAAACCGGGAACCTAGGAGGTCTGTCGGTCGGTCATCCACTTCAACAGCACGGACATTCAACCTGAGTCGCTACCCCGAAGCCAAACGCGGGTGTGTTGAGTGGTGAGGCAGTAGACAGAAAGCGATTGGCTGTCGAAATCGCGCGGACTGGCATCCGGCGATCGATCCAACCACCTCGCACTTTCCAACGGGTTGCTCCAGCAGTTCGTTAAGAACCGTGAATAGCTAACCGCAAGATTGCCGTAGGTTATCACAGTCGGCTGAGGAAGCATGGGCGATCCCGGGTCGGGGCGCTCTGGGGTTGGCTAAAGCGGGGATCGCTCTCGGGCCAACCGTCTTGAAAAATTAAGGGTTTCAGCCCTTAGTCACCAATTCTGTTCTTAATAAAAATTTTAGATTTGACAAAGCCCGTTCTGGGGCGTTTGGGGTGATGGGCTAGCCAGAACTGCAACTGGCCTAGCCGCTCGATCCCAACCGAATCGATGCCGAGTTAATGCCGAGTCAATGCCGAGTCAATGTCGAATCAACCGGGGCAGGACACGATCGGCAACGGACATCCCGCCTGAGTGCTAAAATCCATGCCGTTCAGCGCCCCGCAACTCACTCCGCATAGTGCGCGGGCTACTTCGGGAGGATGAGCAACCGTGGACTATCGAGAAGCAGGGGTCGATATTGAAGCTGGTCGTGCCTTTGTCGATCGCATTCGCGATCGCGTCCAGCGCACATTTCGGCCGGAAGTCCTCGGGGGACTCGGGGGGTTTGGCGGTTGTTTTGCCCTGCCCACCGGCTACCAAGAACCCGTGCTGGTGTCGGGGACGGATGGTGTGGGCACAAAACTAGAAATTGCCCAAAAGACCGGCCAGCACAACACCGTGGGCATTGACCTGGTGGCCATGTGCGTCAACGATGTGTTGACCTCGGGGGCGGAGCCGCTCTTTTTTCTGGACTACATTGCCACCGGCAAGCTGCGCCCGGAAGCGATGGCGGAGGTGGTTGAGGGCATTGCGATCGGCTGCGAGCAGGCGGGCTGTGCCTTGTTGGGCGGTGAAACGGCGGAAATGCCGGGGTTTTATAGCGAGGGTAAGTATGACCTCGCGGGCTTCTGTGTGGGCATTGCCGAGCGCAGTCGGTTGCTGAATGGCTCCCAGGTGCAGGTGGGGGATGTGGCGATCGCCCTGCCCAGTTCGGGGCTACACAGCAATGGTTTCAGCCTTGTGCGCAAGGTGGTGGAAACGGCGGGGCTGGACTGGAGCGATCGGGTGGCGGGTTTGACGGGCGATCGTACCCTAGGCGAGTTGGTGCTGACTCCCACGCAGATCTATGTGAAGCCAATCCTGGAACTTTTGAAGTCTGATCTTGAGATTCATGGCATGGCTCACATTACCGGCGGCGGTCTGCCGGAAAACCTGCCGCGCACGTTGGGGCCGAATCAGTCGATCGCGGTCGATCGCGCGAGCTGGCAGCTTCCAGCGCTGTTCCAGTGGTTGGCCCAAACGGGAGACGTACCCCCTGCGTCCATGTTCGACACCTTTAATATGGGCATTGGTTTTGTTGTGATCGTCCCATCACAACAGTCAGAAATTGCATTGACAATGCTAACCAATTTGGGCTTGACTGCTTGGACATTGGGTGAAGTCGTCCAGGGCAGCGGCGAAATTTTGGGGCTGTCATAATTCAGATTATTCGGTGGGGGCGATCGTCGTCTTTGCCCAGGATTCGTTTGCTCAGGATGAGCTGGCAAGGATATTGATCATTCGGAATAACCCTATGGTCAATATCCTTAGAGATGGGTCAATTTTGCCGTTGCGTTTGAGAGAGTTACCGTGCTACCGCTTGCCTTGCAATTTGCTTCGCCGGGACCGATCTTTCTCAAGTTTGGGCCCCTCACCATTCGCTGGTATGGGTTGTTAATTGCGATCGCCCTGATGGCTGGGGTGAGTTTGTCGCAGTGGCTGGCTACCAAGCGCCGAATCAATCCTGAGTTAATTGCTGATGTGTCGATTTGGTTAGTGTTGGCAGCGCTGCCCGCCGCTCGCATCTACTATGTATTGTTCAATTGGCCGGTCTATGCGGCTCATCCCGAGCGAATTATTGCCATTTGGGAAGGTGGGATCGCAATCCATGGGGCAATTTTGGGCGGATTGGCGGCGATGGCGGTTTTTTCACGCCTGAACAAGATTTCCCTGTGGCAATTGGTGGATGTGATTGCGCCGTCTTTGATTTTGGGCCAGGCGATCGGGCGGTGGGGCAACTTTTTTAACTCCGAGGCCTTCGGTCGTCCCACAGATTTGCCTTGGAAATTGTATATTCCGCCCGATCGCCGCCCCTTGGGTTATGAGGGATTTGAGTATTTTCATCCAACGTTTTTGTATGAATCACTCTGGAACCTGGGCGTATTTGGGTTGTTAATGGCCCTCTTTTTACGCCTACCCAACCTCAAGCCCGGAACCATTAGTTGTGTCTATGCTGTGGCCTATAGTTTAGGTCGGGTTTGGATTGAAGGGCTGCGAACCGATAGTTTGATGTTTGGGCCGTTGCGGATGGCTCAGGTGGTCAGTTTGACCGGGGTTGCGATCGGTCTTTTGGGTTTATTTTGGCTCTACAAACTTCGGCGATCGCTGCCGGATGTGGTGCCACCTAGTCGGGAAGTGACGAATAATTAATCACCGAGATTAGAGGCGGGATTGATAGGGAGATTACAGGTGGGCGCACGGCGGTGCGCCCCTACCAGAGATGTAGCAATTTGAAGGGTGAATGTGACTGAATTGGGCGGATAGATTTTGGATCTTTGAGGGCGATCGCCTACAGCCAGCGGGCTTGGTTCGCACGCCATTGTTCTAGTAGTTGGGTTTCGCGATCGAGCGATAGTCCCGCTTTCAAATCCCCGCCGCGCGATCGATCCCAAGCCCACAAATCGCGAATCGTCCCCGCCAAGGGGCGGCATTTCAGACCGGCCGCCGTGGCTCGGCGGGTGTCCATGCTGGTGAAGCCGCGCATGGGGGCTTCGCGCGCTGGAATCCAGAGGGGCAGCTCCGTCCAAGGGCTAACTCCGGCTTCGAGCAAAACGTCTTCGTGCACCCAATCGATTAGGGCATCGCTGCGGGTGACGCGCGCGCACTCGTCGAGCACCTTGTCGAGGGTGAGGGATTTTTCGGGCGTACCGGCGTTGTAGACTCCCAATCGACCGCTTTCGCTGGATTTGATCAACCAGGCGGCTAGGTCGCGGGCATCAACCAGTTGCACCCATTGCTCGGGCGGCGCGGGAGCCAGCACATCTCCACCTTGGGCGATGCGGCGCACCCAATAGGTCAGCCGATCGGTCGGGTCGTGGGGGCCAACGATCAGGCTGGGGCGCACGGTCATCAGCCGATCGCCAAAGGCCTCGTTTAAGACCAATTCGCAACCGGCCTTGAGCGCGCCGTAGTCACCACCGGTTTCGATCGCGGCGGCCTCATCCAGTAGCGGCGGCCGCAGGGGGTCATTTTCCGTAATTCCCGGCAAACCGAAATCTTCGTAGACCGAAATGCTGGACACATAGATGTAGTGTCCGACGGCGTTTTGGAGGCGGGCTGAGGTGTGACGAGCGGCGCGGGGGACGATCGCACTCGTGTCGATCGCGCTGTCCCAGGTGCGATCGCCCAGAACCGACAGCTCATCCGTGAGTCGATCGCCCACCAGCCGCTCCACCTCAGGAAACGGCTGCGGGTTGCGCCGGCCCCGCGTCAGCATCGTGACCTCATGGCCGCGCGCCACGGCCGCCTCGACCAAGTGCCGCCCTAGAAACGTGGTTCCGCCCAAAATCAAAATTCGCATAGCCGTTGATTGTACTAGACCGCAGGCGGCGTAAGGACAATCAAAAGTTCCTCAATGGATCATCCTTAACGGATCGTCAGGCAAGCAGTGAAGCGATCAGGCAACCCGATTACGCAGCCAATTCCTGCGGTTCCGGTTGCGACTCGGTGGCAAACACTGGCTCTGCTTCGTTGATACGGTAGCGAGCTTTGCGAATGTCGCTGGTGAGGGTTCGCACATCGTCGGGGGCCTCGCCCAAGGTCATGAGCAGGTGGGAGGTCAACTCCAGGGCCGCCTCAAACTCCGGTTGCACGACTTCTTTGGCCCCTAGTCGGGTCAATCGTTCAATTTCTGCCACGTTGCGCGCGCGGGCGATCGCATCGAGATCCGGCGCAATTTTCAGGGCGTGTTGCAACACAAGGCGCGTGCTGGCGGGATCGGGCAGGGCGATCGCTAGGGCCTTGGCGCGATCGATCTTGGCCTTTTCAAGCACCAACTCCGAATCCGCATCACCAAATAGATAAGGGATGTTTTCTTCGCGCAATTTGTTAATAACGGCTTCGCTGTTGTCAATCACCAAAACGGGATAGCCCCGATCGCGCATGATCTTAACGATCGCCTGCCCAATCCGTCCATATCCCGCAACAACCACTTGTCCCGTCAGTTCATCGGGCATGGAGGTCAGCCTGGGTTCACCTAGCCCGGAAAAATATTTTTTGACCAGGGGCCACTGGCCCGCCTTTTCCACAATCAGGGGAGCCGTGGCCAACGATAGGGGGGTCAGCATCAGGGCGATCGCCGTGGTTCCCAACAACAATAAATAGAGCTTTTTATCAATTAGCCCCATGGCCAATCCTTGGGCAGCCAAAATGAAGGAAAATTCCCCAATTTGGTTAATGCCAAACCCGGCAAACACAGCCGTCTTAAAGGAATAGCCAAATCGCAGCACGACCGGTGTGACAATCGCCGCTTTCCCGACCATCACCAACACCACTAAGCCGAGAATTGGGAAGATTTCTTGGATTAAGAGGTGGGGATCAATCAACATCCCGATCGAGGCAAAGAACAAACTCGCGAAGGTGTCGCGCAGGGGCAGGATTTTTGAGAGGGCTTGATCCGCCTGGTCGAGTTCCGCGATCGTCACGCCCGCCACAAACGCGCCCATTTCGATCGACAAGCCCAGCTCCGCCGTCACGAAGGCCACGCCCAAGCACCAGGCGATCGTCGTGAGCAAAAAGATTTCATTGCTTTCGGTGGCCGCCACCGCGCTCATCAGCTTGGGAACAACCCATTTGCCCGCCAGAATCGCCGCGCCCAGGAATGCCGATGCCTTCAGCAACGCGATGATCAGGGCCTTGCCCAAGTTTTCAGGCTCCGTCAGGGCGGGCAAAACCGCCAATATCAAGCCCAGGGCAATATCTTGGGCGATCAGAATCGCGAGCATCACCTGACCGTGGGGGGTGTTGGTTTCACCTCGATCGCTCAGGGTTTTTAGCACCACCGCTGTGGACGACAGGGCCAGCACCACGCCCAAAAACACGCCTTCGGGCAGGTCTTTGGCCCAGCCGGTCAGGGTCGTTGCCGCCGCCACGATCGTAGTGGTCAACCCCAACTGCAACAGGCTGCCCTCGATCGCAATTTTGCGCACCCGCCCCAATTCTGAGAGCGAAAATTCCATCCCCAACGCAAACAGCAGGAACGCTACGCCAATCTCGGCCAGGGCTTCGGTTTGGGCCGCATCGCTCAGCAATTGCAAGCCAAAGGGGCCAATAATCAGCCCCGTGACCAAATACCCCAAAATCACCGGCTGACGGAGCTTATTGGCGATATAACCGCCGATCGCGGAGGTTCCAAGAACGGTTGCAAAATCGAGGACAATCCCGTGTTCGATAGCCATTCTGCGCGCGATCCCAGGCTTGTTGCGTAAGGTACTGTTTTTACATTAACGGAATTTACGAAAAATGTAAGATTTCGTTACAAATTACCGAAAATTCGGCAAATCCTTGGCCCATAAGCCAACCACCCGATCGCCCGGTCGTCATTTGCACCCAAAGCGGCCTGACCATTAGCCCCGCGATCGCCCCCTCATCCCCGTCGTTGAGGAACAAAAAAGCGGGATCGAAATCCCGCTACATCTGGCGTTGATTCTGTTACCAATCGATTGCCAAAACCATTGACAAGGGCGTAATACCGGCTTGATTCAATGGGTCGCTTAAACCTGCTTGCGCCAGCGCAATAGCACCAGAGCAATGCATTAGAGCAAATAGAGCAACGCAAACAGCACAATCCAAACCACATCCACAAAGTGCCAATATAGTTCCGCCGCTTCAATGCCGAATTTTTGCTGGTTGCTGTAGTGCCCTTCACGGCGCGATCGCCACAGCACCGCCAACATCAAAAACAACCCAAAGCAAACGTGCAGCCCGTGGAAACCAGTCAAGATGTAAAACGTACTGGCAAACAAACTGCTGGTTAAACCAAACTCCAGGTGGAAATATTCATAGAGCTGACCCGCCAGGAAGATTGCGCCCATCACAGCCGTAATGCCAAACCAAAGACGCATTCCTTTCACGTCATTTTCGCGAATGGCATCATCGCCCTTATGAATCACAAAGCTGCTCGAAATCAGAATCAGTGTGTTGATTCCCGGCAGCAGGAGTTCTAGTTTTGGCGTACCTTCGGGCGGCCATTCAGGCGACACGGCCCGGAAGGTTAGATAGGCGGCAAATAAGCCCAAAAAGATCATGGCTTCCGCCACCAAAAACAACGTAATCCCAAACAAACGGAGGTCGGGATGATGTTCTTCGGCGGCGTGGTCTGAACTGCTCTCTAGGGCGATCGGCTGCTGAGAATCGAGTGCTGAACCTTGCATAGGAACTGGGGATAAAAAGGATGTTGGGGCGACCTAAATTGCGATCGGGTTTGATCGGGCTAGGCTAGCGATCGCTCAGAAGGATGAACCATTCCAGGCGATCGCTCCATTGGAGGATTCGATCAACATGAATACAAACTGAATACGAGATGTTAATTCAGCTTATACATTCACCAGACTGCGATCCAAACCCTAGCGCGTGTCATCTAATGCGGTTGCTCAAGACTGTAAGGGGTGATTTTCTTAGCCTAACCGTCTCGTCCTAGACAAGGGGCTTAAGCCCCTTGCCCTCGAGATCTCGCAACGCTGGGATCAGGGTTTCAGGGATTTGATGACAGCCCCTAGCGCGTAGAACCACTCAAAATATCCGACGCTTTCAGTTGCGAAATTGGCTTGCGGCTCGCTCCTCGCTTGGTCACACCATAGTCATAGGGCCCTGTTTTCAACACCGGTTGACCCACAAAGTTGTGTTCCGGCGGCGGCGAAGAAACCGTCCATTCCAAGGTCAATCCATCCCAAGGATTTGCGGGAGCTTTTTCGCCCGCCACCCAGGAATAGATCGCATTCACCAAAAACGGAATCGTGGAAACTGCCAAGATGTAGGAGCCAATGCTGCAAATTGCATTCACCGTGGAGAACTGGGGATCGTACTCCGCAACCCGGCGCGGCATTCCCATTAACCCCAAGTAATGCATCGGCAAAAAGCACAGGTTGAACCCAACAAAGGTCAGAACAAAATGTACTTTGCCCCAGGGTTCATTCAGCATTCGCCCGGTCATTTTGGGGAACCAATGATAGAGCGCCGCATAGAGACCAAACACGCTGCCACCAAACAACACATAGTGCAAGTGAGCAACGATGAAATAGGTGTCGTGGACGTGAATATCAAAGGGCACGGAGGCAATCATTACGCCGCTGAGGCCACCCACCACGAACATGGACACAAAGCCCATGGCAAAGAGCATGGCGGAATTCAGCCGTAGTTTGCCGCCCCAAATGGTTGCGACCCAGCCAAACACTTTGATCCCCGTCGGTACGGCAATAATCATGGTGGCGACCATGAAAAACATCCGCAACCAGGCCGGTGTGCCGCTGGTAAACATGTGGTGAGCCCAGACAATTAGCCCGAGCAAGCTAATCGCAATACTGGAGTAGGCGATCGCCTTGTAGCCAAAAATCGGCTTGCGCGCGTGGACGGGCAAAATGTCAGAAATCGCCCCAAACAGCGGCAGGATCATGATGTAAACCGCTGGGTGGGAATAGAACCAGAACATGTGCTGGTAGACGATCGGGTCGCCGCCCCCCGTTGGATTAAAAAAGGCCGTGCCCGCCATTAAATCGAAGGCCAACAACACCAATGCACCCGCCAAAACCGGTGTGGACATCAGAATCAAAATTGAGGCCGCCAACATGGCCCAGCAAAAGAGGGGCATGTCATTAATCGTCATGCCCGGCGTGCGCATTTTGAGAATGGTGGCGGCAAAGTTGATGCCACCCAAAATGGATGAGGTGCCGAGCAACAAAACGCTCAAAATCCAAATCAGTTCGCCCGCTTTGCCTCCGACCAAACTGAGGGGAGGATAGGAAGTCCAACCGGCGGCGGCGGCTCCACTGGGCACAAAGAAACTGGCAATCAGCAAGATACCGGCGGGCGGAATCATCCAAAAGGCGATCGCATTCAGCTTGGGGAAAGCCATGTCTTTGGCCCCAATCATCAGGGGAACCAAATAGTTTCCAAAGCCCGCGCCCGCTGGCACAATCCACAGAAAAATCATCACCGTCGCATGGATGGTGAAGAGTTGGTTGTAGAGTTCGCGGCTGACGAAATCGACTTCGGGCGTGGCGAGTTCGACGCGCACGGCGGTGGCCAATGCACCGCCAATCAAGAAGAAGAAAAAGCTGGTAACGAGGTATTGAATCCCGATCACTTTGTGATCGACGCTGAAGCTAAAAAAACGTTGCCAGGGTTCGTGATCGGGTTCGATCGCGCCGGGCGGTGTGAGTTCTGCTGGGGCCATAGCAACGAAAGAAAAAGGGGTAGAAAATGACTAAACCATCGGCCGGAATCTAGGAGCGATCGCCCGATCCCGCCAACGCCACACCAGTCGAGGACATCGCCATCGCACCATGGCCCATATGGGCATGATCCCCATGGGCCGAGATCGAGGGCATCAGTTGGGCGATCGTGCCATCGGTGATCCCCAGGCGATCGCTGTAGGGTTGCAGATATTCCGCATCCGTCAGCGCCGTGGTCGCCTTTGCGATCGTCAGCGGAGCCGCCGCTTGGCTGGTTTCCGTCGTCGCCGCCGGCATCACGCTGGCCACCCAGCTTTCATACTCCTCGGGCGTTTGCACCAGCACTTCCGTCCGCATCGCCCCGTGGAAGGAGCCACAGAGTTCGGCACAGACGATCGGATAGCGGCCGGCCTGCGTCGCCCGGAACCGCAACTGGGTCGGCCGCCCGGGGATCGCATCCTGCTTAATCCGGAACTGCGGAATCCAGAACGCGTGCAACACATCCATCGCCGAAATATTCAGTTGCACATCTTGGCCCACGGGCACATGCAACTCACCGGCCATTACGTTCAAATCGGGATAGTTAAAAATCCAGGCGTACTGCAACCCCTGAACATTGACTTGCAAATCGGGAGCCCTGCCCCGAGCGTCGGGCGCTGCGCCCAGCCCTAGGGCCACTTGGGTCGCCGCTGCGGGGTCTAGCGATCCCCCGGCTTCATCCAAGGTCGCCGCGATCGCCGTGTCCCGTCCGTGGTGGTGCGCCATGCCCATGCCGGAGCCACTGGCCATCGGATCCAGACCGCCCATAGCGTTGTACACATCAAAGCTCACCACTGAGATTCCCAGGCAAATAATGGCGGGGATCGCCGTCCACAAAATCTCCAGGGGAATGTTGCCCCGAATCGGTGGCCCATCGGTGTCGTCACCGGGTTGGCGACGAAAGCGAATTGCCGAGTAGATCAACGCGCCCTGCACGAGCAAAAATAGCCCGGCGCTGATGGTCAACATTGCGCCAAACAGCCGATCAACCTCGGAGGAAACGTCCGTGGCCGACACAGGTAACAGGAAATGATAATTTTGCCCAACCCAAAGGCTAATCAGCGTCAAGCCGATGCCCATCAACAGGGTCAGGATCGTACTGGGGACATTCATGGTGGTGCGTCACGAAAGACTGCAAGGGGCGGCCAACAGGGGCCGTTGAATGGGATCGAGCGAAAAAAGGACGAGGTGAATACCCATGAATCGGCGGATTGATTGGGCAGCGTCGTCGTGGAGTCCTGAGTGTCGCCTAAAACCGGGACAGGATCGCCTCCCGATCGCCCGCCACTGCCTTCAAAGGTAGACCGTTTTCCCGAGAAGCTGATTTATGCAGGGCTAGTTTGTAAACATCTTTAGCAAAATTTTCGTTTTTTAGCGAGGTTCCCGTCAGAGATCGGGGCAAAGTTACAGGTACGATTCACGATCACCCGGCGGCATTTATCCCGTTTAGGCGTATCTCCGGCGGCAGAGAAATTAATTTTCTGAACATTGAGCCGAAAGCTGTTAATTGCACTACAAATTTCCGAGAAACCGACATGGGATATATCTGCATGGACGGTGCTCCCGTAAATCCTAGGGGCTTCTTTCGGTCAATTTTGTCATTGATGAAGCAATTGCTTCCACGATCCAAGCATTGCAGCGTGTTGCAAAGTTCGATGTTATATTCCCCCGAATTTGGGAACTAGGCTATGGTGACGGTGAGCGGCTCCCAATTCACTTGTGCTCAAGATTTGCTTAAGAATTCGTATGGCAGAAACAGTGGTTCATCAAGCCGGGCCCCCGACGGGAAAGCCGGCTAGCGTGGCAATCATCGATGAAGCGACGCTGCCGATCGGGCGCGATCGGGTGCGGTGGCTGGCAACGCGGCTGGCGGTGGCGGCCTGGTTGCTGATGGCGATCGGGTCGGCGACGCGGGTGGCGAATGCGGGCTTGGCCTGCCCAGACTGGCCCCTCTGCTACGGCCAGGTGCTGCCTTGGACGCAAATGAATTGGCAAGTGTTTCTCGAATGGTTTCACCGCCTGGACGCGGCGATCGTCGCCTTTGGCTCCCTGGGTCTGGTGGTGACGGCGTTTCGCGTTCGGCGCGAGTTGCCCCGTTGGGTGCTGCCGGCCACGACGGCAGCCTTGGCCTTAGTCATTTTGCAGGCGGGTCTGGGGGCGCTGACGGTGACGGAACTGCTGCGGTTTGATGTGGTGACGGCGCACCTGGGCACGGCCCTGGCGTTTTTGGCACTGTTGGTGGCGATCGCGGCGGGCCTGGCTCCCCAGCAGCGATCGGGCACGGGGGCGGGGCTGGCTTGGCTGGCCATTGCCGGGGCGATCGCGATCGATGCCCAGAGCCTGCTTGGGGGGATTGTCGGATCGCGCTGGGCCGTTAATCAGTGCTTGCAGGGCGATCGGCTCTGTGGAGTGCTGCACGCCCACTTTCTGGGCATTGTGCCCGCCGTGCTCACCGTTGGCGCGTTGCTCACCATGGCCTGGCGCACACCGGCCCTCAATCCCAACCTGCGATCCCTGCGCAACCTGATGGCCATGCTGTTGGTGACACAACTCGGCGTGGGCTACGGAACCTATTATTTCCAACTGCGTGTGGCGGGGCTGACGATTTTGCACGAGGCGATCGCCGCCGCCCTGCTCGCCAGCTTGGTCAGATTCGCCGTGCTAGCCTGGCGAGATCGGATTCACCTGGCCCCTTGCTCCGATCCCGCCTCAGTTTGATCTCTCGATCTCGTATCGGTCATGACCCAGAGTGATTCATGACCCAGATCAGGCGAAATCACGCCCACGACCTGAATGCCATCGGAATGCCGTGGCGGGTCGGTTGAGACTAGATTTTTGTTCATGCTGCCGGGATGGCTTCTATGCAAGAAATGTTGAACATGACCGAGGGATCCGGACAATCACCCTGGCAACGAGCCGGGTCGATCGTCCGTAGCTACATCCAACTCACCAAGCCCCGGATTATCGTTCTGTTGCTGATTTCCACGGCAGCGGCCATGGCCCTCGCGGGCGGCGGCAACGTTGATCCCGTCCTCTTTTTAGCCACCCTCGTGGGGGGAGCCTTGGCCGCCGGTTCCGCCAACGCGATTAACTGCTTCTACGATCGCGACATCGACTCGATCATGGTGCGCACCCAAAAACGCCCAATCCCCTCGGGGCAAATTCGGCCGCGCGATGCCCTGATCTTTGCGATCGTCCTGGGTGTGGCTTCCTTCGTGCTGTTGACCCTGGTTGCGAACTTGCTCGCGGCCCTGCTGGCCATGGCGGGCATTGGCTGCTATGTGGTGGTCTATACCCACTGGCTGAAGCGCCACAGCCCCCACAACATCGTGATCGGCGGGGCGGCGGGTGCGATCCCGCCCTTGGTGGGTTGGGCCGCCGTCACCGGCACGCTCGATTGGCCCGCTTGGGCGATGTTTTGGATCATCTTTTTGTGGACTCCGCCGCACTTTTGGGCCCTGGCCCTGATGATTCGTGATGACTATGCCAGTGTGGGTGTGCCGATGCTGCCCGTGGTGAGTGGCGATGCGGCGACGGCGCGGCAAATCTTGGCCTACTCGATCGCCCTAGTGCCCCTCACCCTCGTGCTGGCCTGGCCCCTGGGGGAAACCGGTTGGATCTATGGGGTGATTGCCCTGCTGTTGGGTGGCATTTTGGTGCAGAAGTCCTGGCAACTGTTGGCCGCCCCGAGCGATCGAGCCATGGCGCGGGATCTGTTCAAATACTCGATCGGCTATTTGATGTTGCTCTACGTCGGAGCCGTCCTGGCCGGTTTGCCCGTGACCCAGAACGCGCAATTGGTCTTGTTCAGTCAGTTCCAAACCGCCTGGCTAGCGATCTCTGCCTAACCGCGCGATCGCCACTGGTGCGATCGTTGCTCAACCGTTCAGATTTCACCCAAAAAGCGATGAACCCAAAGGGGCGCAATATTGCGCTCCTTTGTTTTTGAGTGCATCCCGTTCGATTGGCTAAATCCCATCCAATCTAAAAATCTTGGCTAAATCCCATCCAATCTAAAAATCAAAGTAAATAAACGGCACACCCTCGGGCCCAAAAATCCAGACCAAATAGAGGCAAATGGGCACAAGGGCGATTTTCACCGGCTGTGTGAGCTGCAATCGCAATCCCCGCTGGCCAAACCAAGCCACCAGCATTAACACCCCGATCGCCCCCAGCACAGCCCCCAACCGCCAAGGATCCAGCCCCAAGGTTTCGTCATACACCTTTTCGAGGAAATACACATCGGTCGATCGGCCCCACAGATGCTGAAACACCACGCTGGACTGGCTCCAATCTGGCAACCGAATCCAGACCCAACTCAGGAACACCATCAGTTGCGTCAGACCCCAGGACAGGCCGATCCCCGCCGGGTGGGCCCACAGGGTTTCCAGCCAACTAAACCGGCGCGAAGCCGCATCCACCAAGCGATGCACCGCCAGGGCCAACCCGTGCGCCCCACCCCAGATCACATAGCCCCAATTGTCGCCATGCCACAGACCACCCAGCACCATCACAATCATCAAGTTGCCGCAAGTCCGCACCAGGCCCTGGCGTGATCCCCCCAGGGGAATGTAGAGATAGTTCCGCAGCCAATCGCCGAGGGTGATGTGCCAGCGCCGCCAAAAATCGGCAATGCTGGTGCTCAAGTATGGGAAATCAAAGTTTTGGGGCAGTTGGATGCCCATCAGCAAGGCACTGCCTCGGGCAATATCCACATAGCCACTAAAGTCGAGATAGAGCTGGAATCCGTAAGCGCCGATCGCCAGCCACAAATCCACGCTGCCCGCCCGTTCCAGGGTTCCGGCTCCAAAAATGGTGCGCACCCACAGGCCAAGGGAATCGGCCAATAGGCCTTTTTTGATCGCCCCGCAGGCAATTAGCCACAGGCCTTCGGTAATCTGTTCCGATCGCGGCCAGCGGGGCTGATCCAGCTCGTCCAACTGACCCGCCAGCACGTGGTAGCGGACGATCGGCCCCGAGATCAGTTTGGGGAAAAAGAGTTTATAGGTGCAAAACTTCAGCCAATCGCGGGCCGGGGGCGCACCTCGGTACACATCAACTAAATAGGCGATGCATTCAAAGCAAAAAAAGCTGATCCCCAGGGGCGCTTCGATCCGATCGACCCAATTCGCCGTGTCCAACAGCGCCGGACTCTGAATCGCCCAGCCCAGGGAATTGAGCGCAAACGGCACATATTTAAAGCCAAACAGCAGCAACAGATTGAGACCAATTCCGAGCCACAACAGTTGCTTGCGGCGGCGTTTGCGCAGGGCGGGATCGGGGCCGCCGACGTAGTGCCGGACGGCTCGCCCGTCCGATCGCAACAGCCCACCCAACCCATAATTCAGCGCCACCCCGCCCAACAACAGCGGCACGTAGAGCGGTTGCCGCAAGCCATAGAAAACCAGGCTGGCTCCCAGCACCACCCCCCAGCGGGCCGATCGCCCCGGCAACAACCAAAACAAACCCACCGCCGACAGCAATAGCCAGCCATAGACTTGTGACAAAAACGTCATCGATCGCCCCCCATTGCACCACCCCTGTTCGGCCCTGTGTCGGCCCTGGCCGTCGCGAGCCAGCCATGCCCAGCAAATTTGCCTGATCGAGTCCCATCCCTAGCGCACCGACTGAATCGTTAGCACCTGGGGCGGAGTCGCATCGGGCGGATATAAGAAATTGACCTGCACCGGGCGCTTGGCCCCCGGCTGCAAGGTCAGGGTCGCCAAGGGCTGGCCCTGTTCGCCCCGATGCTGCACCACATGCACAAAGCGATCGACCGCCGACCCGTCATCGTCTAAATATTGCAACCGAATCGGCCCCCGGAAAAAGACCCGCTCCTCCGGTGGCTCCAGGAATCGCAGCCGATCGCTCGGCCCGTCCTCCTTCAGCGGCGTTTGGAACAAAATCGCCACCCGTTGCGTGCTCGCCGTCCGGTTGGCCAAGGGCAGCGTCAGGCTATATTGCACGCCATAGTTGCCATGGGCCAGGTAGGCCGTGTCGGGATAGCGGGCCACCATCGGCGCGCTTTGCACCTGCCGAGTGCCCAAGGTGCCCCGAGGGAGTGTGGCGATCGGGTAGGAAATGGCCGCCCCATTCATCGGCACTCGCAGCTCATTCGTCCCCGGATCCGTCAGATTCGCCGTCCAGCGCGATCCCCGGGCCACACCGGCCACCCGTCCATAGAAAAAGCGCGAGCTACTCTCCGCCAAGCTCAGGGCCGTTGGTGCAATATCGCGCGGGCCCGACAAGCCGCTCCGCACCAGCAGGTATTGCCACTCCCGCAGGCTGGGGATTTGTTCGCGGCCGTCCGGTGTTTTGGGCGAAAACATGGCCAGGCTGGCCAGGTAGACGGGGCCATTGGACTCCGCCCGAATCAGGGTCGATCGGGTATTCGATGACGGGGTAATTTTGCCCACGGGAATCGGGGAATTCACGATCATTTCCGCCTGCCGGGGCGCGAGCTGAATGCTCGATCGCAACAGCCCCCGCCGCCGACCGCGCAACACATCGCCCACCACCCGGCTGCCGGAGCCGGAATAGACCGCCCCGATCGGATCATCTAAATAGGCCGGCAACGGCTTAAACGGCGCATCAAACCGACTGAGATAACTCGCCGACTCGCGAATCTCCACATCCACCGTGCGCGGCCCGGGATTGTAGACCATTACCCCTTGAAACAGCGTCCGCCCCTCTTGGTAGGCGGCCGCCCGGGAAATATGGTGCGAAAAAATGTCAAATCGCCCCTGAAGCGGGTAGTTCAGATGAGCCGAGGGCGCGGCCATCCCATTGGGCGGAAAGGTGGATAGCAAAATCCCTTGCGTCAAGATCACTTCCGGACTGTTGCTGTTAAAAACGGGCACATTGTCCAAGCGACCGGGCAGCGATCGCACCTCCTGGCGCTGCACCACCTCTCGCCGCCGTACCGGGGGCGGGGTCAAAATTTCATCTTCTGCGGCTTCTCGATTTCCTGGGGTATCGGGTTCGGTCTGCTCTAAGGGTGGCAGTTGGGCCAGCGGCCCCACCGAAATCGGCAACAAGCTAAGGATCAGAGAGAGCATGGATGAGATCGCGAAGGAACTGGAGAAATGGCAGGTAACGGCGGTAGGCAGCCACAACGGCCATTAGCCCCTAAGGGAAACAGGCTGCGGAAACGCCCCAAACTTTAACATTTTCTATCAGGGGGCGAATGCCCCTATGGGCAAGATGCACAGGCCCGGGGCGATCGTTCAAAAAGGCAAAGGATTACCCTGCCAGTCTTTGGCCGGTCTGGGGAGCGTGGCTCAACTCCGGTGGCCAACGATCGGGACGCGGGGATCGCCCAGCCGCCTTGCAGACCTTCCGCGATCCATCTGTTAGCCTTACGGTATCGCAGCGACAGCCCCGGTCAAACCCGTGGCCAGTCGTGCGTTGAGACCTGATGGAATGGTGGCGGTTGAGCCGATCGCCTGGATGGTGAGTCTTGATCCTGCATCCTCAACCTCCAACCATTCCTGAGATTCAGGTGCATTCCACTAGAGCATCACACCTCATGACAATCGCACTTTGGCAAATTATTTCAATGCCCCCAGCCCTTTCCAGCATCCTGCCCGCAGGTCTTTATTCAGCCCAAGTCCCCCCAATTCCGGGCGTTAGTCCGGATGTCACCCCATTTTTAAATGGCTTGGTGCGGGGGATTATTGCCCTCTTGGTGGGTTGGCTGCTAGCGGTTTTAGTCGCCAGCGTCGTGCGCCACGTGCTGGGCCGGTTGGACGTGGGTCGGCAGTTGTCGGCCTGGCTGTCGGGACGACCCGCCACGGACACGGCCCTAGTGCCGATCGAGAACTGGGCCGGCGCGATCGCCTTTTGGACGATCATGCTGTTCGCCATCCTGGTGTTTCTGGATGCCGTCGGGCTGCAAGCGGCCTCCGCTCCCCTGCAACGGTTCCTAGGCGAAATCCTCGGCTATGCGCCGCGAATCTTTAGTGCGCTGCTGCTGGCGGGCATTGCCTGGTTGGCAGCCACAGCGGTGAAACTGCTGCTCACCCGGGGGTTGCAACGGTTTTCCCTGGACGATCGCTTGGCCCAACAAATGGGCGGCAGCAGCCCCATTTTGCTGAATGAAACCCTGGGCAATGTGCTCTATTGGTTCATTCTGTTGCTGTTCCTGCCCTTTGTGCTGGATGCGCTGGCCTTGCAAGGGCCACTGGCCCCGATTCAAGGGGTGATTTCCCAGGTGCTGGACGCGCTGCCGCTGATTTTCAAGGCGTTGCTAGTCGGCGTGATTGGCTGGTTCATTGCTCGCCTAGTGCGCGTGGTGATCACGAACTTTTTGGGCGCGGCGGGGGTCGATCGCCTGGGCTATCGGATTGGTCTGAGCGGCGTGGCGGGAACCCAGAGCCTGTCGTGGATTGCGGGCACGATCGCCTATACGGTGATTTTGATTGTCACGGCGATTTCGGTGCTGCAAGAACTGCAAATCCAAGCAATCTCCGAACCCGCCGTCGCGATGCTGAACGAGATTCTGCAAGCGATTCCATACATTCTGCGGGCGGTGATCATTCTGGCGATCGCCTACGTGATTGGGCGGTTTGTGGCCACCTTGGTCACGAGCTTCCTCGGCGGCGTGGGCTTCAACAATGTGCCCCTGGCCCTGGGCTTGCCGACGACGGTGGGTTCAAAATCGCCGTCGGATATTGCGGGGATCATTGCCCTCGTGGGGGTGATGCTGTTCGCGACGATCGCGGCGATCGACAGCCTGAAAGTGCCCGAGCTGACGGCGTTGGTGGCGGGTCTGACGGCGATCGCCGGTCAAGTGCTGGTAGGCGTGGTGATCTTTGCGATCGGCCTCTACCTGGCAAACCTGGCCTATCGCGTCGTGGCGATGCCCGGATCGCGTCAGGCGAGCTTGCTGGCCCAGGTGGCTCGCATCGGCATCATCATTCTTTCCGGCGCGATGGCGTTGCAACAAATGGGCATTGCGCCAGATATCGTAAATCTGGCCTTTGGGCTGATTTTGGGAGCCGTGGCCGTGGCCAGTGCGATCGCCTTTGGCTTGGGCGGCCGTGACGTGGCGAGCGAGCAATTGCGCCAATGGATTGACTCGATTAAACGCTAATCGGGCGATCGGGTTGTGCAGCATTTTTCGTTGACGTGGGGTATACCCAAAACTCGAACCTCCCCACGCTTCCGGTAGGGGCAGGTTTCAAACCTGCCCCTACAACAATGGCAATTGCTGTATCTACAATGAATTAAGCTGCGATCGGGTGTGGAATTCAATTCCTCGCCCGATTTTAGTTCATGAGTCGTTTTTCACGATAACCACCCATGGCCTATAGCCAATTTACGATTAGCCAAATTAAGGCAGACTTTGGGATCATTCTTAACGAGCAACCAGGCTATTTCAGTCACTATCCCCACCATCCAGCTAGTGACTTTTTGCGGCAAACGTTGGATTACAATATTCCCCTAGCCCTCGCGATCGACTCGGAGAAATCTCGATCAGAATTCATCGTCGCGCCGATTTTGGTGGAAGTCAAAAAACAACTGGGCGATCGCATCAGTTTGTTTTCGGGACGAGACTTTACGGTGGATCCCGATCGAGGACTCAGCGGGTTTTGCGATTTTTTAATTAGTCAATCGACGGAACAATTAACGATCGAAGCGCCAGTGATTGCCCTCGTCGAAGCCAAAAATGACAATCTGCAATCGGGATTAGGGGCTGTCATCAAATGAAGTTGGATTGGTTGTAGAGTAAACGTCTTGGGGATTTCAGGGCAATTAGGAGGTGTGGTAGATGACGCGGCGTTATGCACTCCGGGATGACCAATGGGAACGGATCA
>QLAH01000045.1_pt1 | contig 142701 bp, 112 predicted proteins | sample 4693081 | NCBI WGS metagenome assembly QLAH01 (sample SAMN09425401, study PRJNA476045) | Lake water metagenome, whole genome shotgun sequencing project.
AGCCTCGGCTTTGGAGCCGCCCTGGCGGACAAAGTTCACCACCCGTTGACGTAGGTCTGTGCTGTAGCTCATGGTTGATGGGGAATGCTAGACTTATTATGACTTATTAATTATTCAAGCGACTATAGAAGTGGATTTCAGAGAAATCCTGAACGAGATCTTTTACGTGCAGCGCACCGGTTGTCAGTGGGAAATGCTGCCGCATGATCTGCCGCCCCACAATACGGTCTACCAATATTTTCAGAAATGGCAACGCAAAGGAATTTGGCAGCAAATGCATGACCGGGTACGGGAGCAACTGCGGGGCAAGTTAGGTCGGTCTGAGCAATCGAGCGTGAGCATTGGAGATGCCCAATCCGTGAAAACCACGGAAAAAAGGGGGCGGTCTACGGCTTTGATGGTGGCAAAAAGGTTAAAGGACGTAAACGCCACATTATCGTTGACTCGCAAGGGTTCTTGATTGGTGTCCTTGTGACGGAAGCCAATGCCTCTGAGCGATTGGGAGCGATTGTGGTGCTAGACGAGGTGAAGGCGAAGCTCTCTCAGCTAGAGGTGATTTGGGTTGATCAGGGATATTCCGGTCAGAAATTTGCGGATCAGGTGAAACGGTTGTGCGGTGAGGGTGTGCGAGTCGAGGTGATTGCTCGGATCGGTCAAGGGTTTGAGCAGTTGCCCAAGCGGTGGATTGTGGAGCGAACGTTTGGTTGGTTGAATCGCTTCCGGCGATTGAGCAAGGATTATAAGTTGTATTCGGAGACCAGTGAAGCGATGATCTATGGCTGTTTGATGCATTTGATGGTGAGAAGATTGGCTGCCCTAGATGATTAATAGTTGCTTTATAAATCAGCTCTGAGACAACAGGAGAAGATCAGCAACCATAACGTAGTGAAACTTGAGTAAACAAGCCGAATAATTATCCTGGTGCGAGATTGCTCCGCACGGCGATCGCCAACGCCTCGCCCTGATTTGGCAGCTAGTGCGATCGCTTCTGAGGAGATCGGCCAGCACAGAAAACTTGCCTATCACAGGATCAGCCAACAGTCTTACTAAAGAAGAACAATATCAATTACCAATTTTCGGCCTCATGACTAACTGATATGAACGTCATTGAAAAAACAGGAGACGTGCTGAAGCTAGGCGATCGCGACTGGAATTGGTTGGGTCTAGGTCTCCTGGGTTTGCCCTTTCTTGTGGCTGGCTTAATTATTGGGCTAGCGATCGGGAATGTGACAACTCTCAACTGCCAGCGGAGCAATCCCCGTACACCGAATCAGATGACCTGCCAGCGAACCATTGTGGGGTTATTGGGAACAGAAACCCTAGTGATTCGGGAACCGTTAATGAGGGCGATCGTCCGAACGACCCATGGCACGGGGGTGGTTATTTTTATTTCTAAAATTCCCGAATTGGAACTGGTTAACCATCGCGTAATTGTTGGTAGCAAACATGAAGCGATCGCCAACCAAATCAATCGTTTTATTCAGGATCGCCAACAAACCAGCTTAAGGGTTGAACAGGACGATCGCCTAGAGGGTTTCTTGGGTGGATTAACGTTTTTATTACCGGGATTAATCGTGATCGTCCAAGGAATGATGATCCCGATGCAAATTTTTTGTGAATTTAATAAGCCACTCGATCGGGTGTTAATTCAAAAACAATATTTCTTGCGAGGAATCGTCACAACCCAAACGCGGCTGTCCAATTTGCAATCGATCGATGTCACCCAATCATCGTTACCCACCAAATCCCCTGCCTATGATCTGCAACTCCACCTCAAGCCCGATCGCCCGGCCACGCCCGATCGCCCGATCGTCATCTCGTCCCTATCCACCGATCGCGCCAAGCTCCAAGGGATTTCCAACGAAATTCAGCGATTTCTCAAGACCTCATGAATTTCAAGCAAATGAATTTCAAGCAAAAACCCTCCCCGATCGGAATCAGGAAGGGTCTCAAAACAGCACTCAGGCGAATCGGTGATTCGATTACCTACACCAAGGCAGGCACCGCCGCCGTCGGCCAGCGCTTCAGCACCCGACCGAAATCACCCAGCTCCACCATCAACTCATCGAACTGATCCGGCGTAAGCGACTGCGGCCCATCGGACAGCGCCTTCTTCGGATTCGGATGCACCTCGATCATCAGCGAATCGCAACCCACCGCCATCGCGCCCTTGGCCATCGTCGGCACAAAATGCGCCCAACCCGTGCCGTGGCTGGGATCCACCATGATCGGCAAGTGCGTCAACCGGCGCAACACCGGAACCGCGCTGAGATCCAAATGGTTGCGGGTGTATTGCCGATCGAACGTCCGAATCCCCCGCTCACAGAGGATCACATTCGGATTGCCCGCCGCCATGATGTATTCCGCCGCCATCAGCCACTCTTCGATCGTCGCCGCCATCCCCCGCTTCAGCAACACCGGCTTATCCTGCGCACCGATTTGCTTCAGCAGCGAGAAGTTCTGCATGTTGCGCGCGCCCACTTGCAGCACGTCCGCCACTTCATAAATCTTATCGATGTCCGCCGTGTCCATCACTTCCGTAATGATCCCCAGCCCCGAGGCTGCCCGGGCCGCTGCCAACAGTTCCAGGGCGCTTTCGCCATGGCCTTGGAAGGCGTAGGGCGAAGTCCGGGGCTTGAACGCGCCGCCCCGCAGGAATTGGGCCCCGGCGGCTTTCACACGGATGGCCGTTTCCACGATCATTTCTTCGTTTTCCACGGAGCAGGGGCCGGCCACCACAGCAATCGGGTGGTGTTCCCCGATCGTCACGGGGCCGTTGGGCGTGGGGATCGTCACCTCGCTCGCTTCGCCCTGGCGATACTCACGGCTCGCCCGCTTGAAGGGCTGCTCCACCCGCAGCACCTGTTCGATCCAGGGGCTAACTTCTTCCATGCGCGCCACATCTAGGCTCGCGGTGTCGCCCACCAGACCGATCACCACCTTATGTTTCCCGACGATTTTTTCGGGATCCAAGCCCCAGTTCTGGAACTCCTCGGTAATGCGATCGATCTCCTCCGTGGGTGCGCCCGAACGAATCACAATGATCATGATTGAAGCCTCTGTTAAGTTGAGTGTTTGCGAAATTGCAACATTGCAAAATTGCGAAATTGCGAAATATGGATGGATTTAAATCAATAAACCCAAATCAGCAAATTCCAGTCCACAGAACCCAGGTCGGCAGACCCAAGCCAGGTGACTAACCGGATGGGTGGGAACTCCGGGACGCGGTGATCCCCGCAACGGGAGTCCAGGGATGGAATTCAGACCGCCGCTGGTCAAGCCAGAGGGGGTGCGATCGAGCACAGGAAGCGAATTGATGATCATCGCAGGGCGCGATCGCCGACCACTGAGTTTGACCCGTGAAGCTAGCAGCGTAACGCAGCCGTCAAAATACAGCCATCAAAACGCCGCCAGGCCACCCATACGACGGCCAAAACCGTACCGCCGCACCTGTAACATCCCTTGCATGACCAACACGTGCATCACCAACACAATCGCCACGTCGGTAATTGGCATCCCTAAAGCGCGCGGAGCCGCCAGGTATCCTGGCAGCCCCGTTCATCCTCTCTAGTCTAATTACGATTTCCCTTTGTCTCGGGCTGACCGGGCTGTTCGCCAACCTTCGACCATGCGCCCAAAGTTAGTCCGAAACTCCCCGACACCCAACAGACTTCCCGGGGTCGTTTCGTCCCACGATGAGGACAGCACCCCGTAGCTCAGCCCCAACACGCCCAGCACCAGACAGCCCAGACTCGTTGAAAAAACCACAACGTTGGGCAAATCAATTTCAGTGCGGGTGTTGACAAAATAACCGCCGATAAAGCTGGCAAAGCTCAACACCGTTGGAATCCCGCAAAACACGGCCATTCGTTTGGCCATCCGCTTGCTGACACCATCGGGGATCGCCATTTCCGAACGGGTATAGACCCGATTGGGAACGGGTTCAGCTTGGGCTGGCTTGGATTTTTTTGATGAAGGCGGCAGCGGGTTCAGCTTGCGAGGGGCCGGTGAGGGAGGCGCTGGCTCTGATTCGGTCTTTGCTTTGCGCCGTTTCCCCGGCTCGAAGGGCAAGCGATCGCGCGGCGATGGAGAGGGAGACTCGCCTGACACGATAGATTGCGCTCCCTAACCGCGAATGCCGAGTTTCTTGATCAGAGCTTGGTAGTGCTCACGATCACCCTTCAGGATGTACGCCAACAAGCGCTTGCGGCGGCCGATGATTTGCAGCAAACCACGGCGCGAGGAATGGTCTTTCTTGTTCTTCTTCAGGTGTTCGCTTAATTGCTCAACGCGCGCCGTCAGCAAAGCCACTTGCACTTCAGCCGAGCCAGTGTCAGTGCCGTGGGTCTGATAGTCGTTGATTGCAGTTTGTTTGCGCTCTTGTTGCAGGGGCATGACGAGTTTGCGTGGGTGTTGCTAAGGACAGACAGCAGCTCTCTAGAATATCACGCTCAGTCCGGATCGCAAGGGCACGATCGAGGGCGATCGCGATTCTGACCGCAGAATGCTTGATTTGGAGTCCAGAAGTCTCAGGAACCCTTCGGAAAGCCGCGCCTTTCCGGGCGATCGGTGAACGAGAGAGCCGTGGACGCTCATCAGTGCTGTTGAGTCGGGCCACGGCCCTCCATGAGCCACGGGCGTTAGAAGTCGCCCTCAGCCCCCGCCGCCGCCGTGGCCGCATGATCCAGCTTCAGCACCAACACGCCCAAGGGAGGCAGGCACAGGTCGATCGAGTAGGGGCGATCGTGGAACCACCATTCCTCCGCCCACTTACCGCCCAGATTGCCCATGTTGCTGCCGCCATACTTGCGCGAATCGCTGTTGAGAACCTCGCGATAGAAGCCCAACTTCGGCACACCCACCCGGTAATGGGAATGGGGCTGCGGCGTGAAATTGCACACCACCAGCACAAAGTCCTTGTACTCCTTATCCCAGCGCAGGAACGACACCACACTATGGTTGTTGTCGCTGCAATCAATCCACTCAAATCCCTCCTGGCGACAGTCTTGGGAATAGAGGCAAGGCTCACTGCTATAGAGCCGGTTCAGTTCCGAAACAAACTGCTTCAATTGCTGATGGGGTTCGTATTGCAATAAATGCCATTCCAAGTCGCCCCAAACATTCCACTCACTCCACTGGCCAAACTCCATGCTCATGAACAGGGTTTTCTTCCCTGGATGCATAAACATGTAGGAATATAAACAGCGCAAATTCGCGAATTTTTGCCATTCATCCCCCGGCACTTTGCCGAGCATATTGCTCTTGCCATGCACGATTTCATCATGGGACAGGGCCAGCATGAAGTTTTCGCTAAAGGCGTACCAAATGCTAAAGGTGACGTTGTTTTGGTGGAACTGACGGAACCACGGATCCATTGCAAAATAGTCGAGGATGTCATGCATCCAACCCATGTTCCACTTCAGGTTGAAGCCTAGACCGCCCACGTAGGTCGGCCAAGACACCATGGGCCAAGCGGTGGATTCCTCGGCGATCGAGAGCACACCGGGATAGTAACTAAACAACAAATGATTGGTTTGCCGCAGGAAATCCGCCGCTTCAATGTTCTCTCGTCCGCCGTATTGGTTGGGCAACCATTCGCCGGGTTCGCGGCAATAGTCGAGGTAGAGCATCGAGGCTACCGCATCAACCCGGATTCCGTCGATGTGATATTTATCGAACCAGAACAGGGCGTTCGACACCAAGAAGTTGCGAACTTCATTGCGGCCATAATTAAAAATCAGGGTTCCCCATTCTTTGTGTTCGCCCTTGCGCGGATCGGCATGTTCATAGAGACAAGTGCCATCAAATCCGGCGAGGCCGTGACCATCTTTCGGGAAGTGGCCGGGAACCCAATCGACGATCACGCCAATGCCGTTTTGGTGGCACTGATCGACGAAATACATAAAGTCTTGGGGGGTTCCGTAGCGGGAGGTGACGGCATAGTAACCAATCACTTGGTAGCCCCAGGAACCATCGAAGGGGTGCTCGGCTACCGGTAGCAATTCAATGTGGGTAAAACCGAGTTCTTTGACGTAGGGAATCAGCCGATCGGCCAGTTCCTTGTAGGTCAAAAACCGGGTTCCCGGCTTCAGTTCCGCCACGGAAATCGCGGGGGCTGGCGTGCCGTCGTGGTGAGTGCCGGGAATGTCAAAGTTTTCGTGTAGCCACGATCCCAGGTGGACTTCGTAGACCGAAACGGGTTGCTCGGTGGGGGCGCTGTGGCGGCGGCGATCGAGCCAATCGCTGTCACCCCACTGGTAGCGATCGAGGTTGGCGACGATCGAGGCCGTCTTGGGTCGCACTTCTTGCTGGAACCCGTAGGGATCGGTTTTTTCGTAGATATGTCCTTCCCAGTTTTTGATCTCAAACTTGTAGGGATCGCCCTCTTTTACGCCGGGAATGAACAGATCCCAAATGCCGCCATCCATCTTGCGCATTTGGTGCTTGCGGCCATCCCAGTAGTTGAAATCGCCCAAAATCGAGACGTTGCGAGCGTTCGGAGCCCAAACCGCAAAGTAAACGCCGCTCACGCCTTCAATGTCGGTGAGGTGGGCCCCGAGCTTTTCATAGACCCGGTGGTGGTTCCCTTCGGCAAAGAGGTGAATATCAAAGTCCGTGACCAGGGGCGATCGAAAGGCGTAGGGGTCGTAGATCACCCGTTCGTGCTCGCCTTCCTTCACCCGCAGTTGATAGTTCGCGATTTCATGACGGGTCAGGGTGCATTCAAAGAAGTGGGGATGATGCACCGACACCATTGGAATTTCGAGGCGTTCTTCGGGAAAAATTGCCCAAGCTTCCTGGACGCTGGGCAGATAGGCCCGAATTGCCCAGGTTGTTTCACCATCCTGTTGTTGGACTAGGTGGGGGCCGAGTACTTCAAAGGGGTTGTGATGGTGGTTGTGAACAATGCGATCGACTTGATCTTGGGCAATGGTAGGAATCATAGGGCGATCTTTAAAACAGCACTGGGGAAAACAGCATGGGACAGCAAACGGTGTTGAGGAGGCTCTAGGAGGGCCACAAAGCGCTAGAGCGGTTCCGGATCGCGGGTCACTGCGCCTTGGCAGCGATTGCGGGGGCGATCGCGCGCCCACGGTTCGCTACGGCGGCTCACCCCGTGATACACCACCAGGGCGATCGAGGGTTGGCAGACGTTACAACTGTCGTTCAAAAAATGATTAATTTCTGTCAATTATTCGCAACAGAAGTTTGCACAGAGATTGCACAGACCATAGCAAATGCCTGCGGTTGGCTCAAGGGCGATCGGGCGCTCGATCGGGCGCTTGATAGTCCCCGGACTTGCCGCCGGTCTTAGAAACCAGCCGCACCGTTTCGATTTGCATGGACTTTTCTAGCGCCTTTGCCATGTCATAAAGCGTCAAGGCGGCTACCGATGCGGCCGTGAGCGCTTCCATTTCCACGCCGGTTTCGGCCTTGATTTTCACCGTGGCTTGGATCACATAGCCCGGTAAGGCATGGTCGGGTGCGATCGTCACCTGCACCTTGCTCAGGGGCAAAGGATGGCAGAGGGGAATCAGGGTTGCCGTTTGCTTGGCGGCCATGATCCCGGCGATGCGGGCCGTGCCGAGCACATCTCCCTTGGGAGCGTTGCCCGATTCGATCGCCGCCAGCGTCGTTGGCAACATCCGCACCCGTGCCTCGGCCACCGCCTGCCGCACCGTGGCCCCCTTGTCGGACACATCGACCATGCGAGCTTCGCCGGTTCCGTCCAAGTGGGTTAGCCCCTGACCGCCAGAGTCCCCAGTTTCGGGAGTGATGGCCGGGGGTCGATCGCTCTCCAACCGGGGCGATCGACCCTTCGCCAACAAATTTTGATCGACACTTGTCATGCTCGGGAAAACCTGTGCTATGATTGTTCGGCGCTAAACGGTTAAACCACCGGGCAGCCAAGGGCGTGTAGCTCAGTGGATAGAGCACGTGACTACGGATCACGGTGTCGGGGGTTCGAATCCCTCCTCGCCCGTTTCAAAAACAATACGCCAAAGAATACGTCAAAATCACCCAGGTTCTGAGGAAGTTGCCCTAGCAGCCAGCCAAGACCTCGGGTGATTTTTGATCGATCGGTGTTTGATCGAATTTTGATCGGCTCGGTTTGATCGGATCGATCGGTCAATCGATCATCGGTCAGGGACTGGATCGATCGGTTTTTGATCACATCGGTTTTTGATCACATCGGTCTGTTGGTGATCGGCTCGGTCTGTGAGTGATCAGTTGGTGATCCGATCGATTCAATGTGATCGATTCGATGTTTTGGATCGACGTGTTGGAGGGCGCACCTCAACCTCAGTACGCCCCCACCCGCTCTCGCTCAACACCCCTGCCGTTGGGGGCCGACTGCGGCCGCCCTGGGCCCAGCTAGTTGCGCTCGATCCATTTTTGGGCCCGCAGTCGCAGGGCCACCGCCGTTACCAACAAGTCCAACGTGGCCTTGCGCTCATCGATCAAAAATGGCTCAAAGGTGCTGTGTCGGCCGCCCTTTTCGGTGTAGGAAAAGCCTTTGGTAGCGTTGATGTCATCCTTGGGAAAGTAGACGCGAAATTCCCGATCGCCCCAGATGCCAATCACCTGGGAGCACTGGGTATCACCTAGGCCTTGAACCGGCACAAGGGCTTTCACAAACTGCAAAGACAGCCCGGTGACACCTCGATTGGTCAGGGACTTTTGCAGCGCAGGCAAATACTCGGTTTCAATAAATTCGCCAAAGGGCTTGTCTTCCGGCTTCGGCGCTTTTTCTTTGGCTGGGGCAGCTTTCGGGGTCGCGGCGGTCGCTTTCACTTCCGGAGTTTCAGCCATGATGGTAGGGGATGGTATGGGGCGATCGCATGGTGGCGATCGGGCGCGGGGGGTCTACAAACTTGCCCCAGCGGGCGATCGACCATGCTGGGTTCATTGTACGAAGCGGCGGGAAGTTCCGGCTAGACTTCGACATCAGCGCCCTTAATCGGATCCATCATTCCCGGTTGCGCGATTGGTTGCGCGATCGGTTCCGCCAGGGCCGTCAGCAGTCAGTTAGTGATCAATTAGTGATCAATACGGCAACCCATCGGCAATCAATCCGCGATCACAAAAAGGCCGCCGATTGACCCGCCGTGCCATTGGCAGTTTGCTATGGTTGGATTGCCCTTTGTTTATTCCCAATCATGGCCTCGCCCCTGGTTAAGCGGTTCTCCCTAGCGCTCAAACGGTTTTTTTGGCTAGCACCGTTGGGGCCCATTTTGGGAATTGGTGTGGGCGTTGGACTGTCGATGTTGCCCGTCGCGCCCCCGCGCTACAGCATCCTGGGCGTGCTGTCCTATCAGCGGGCGGGCGTATCGTTTTCGGAAACCGGCGCGGCGATCGTGGAACAGGGCCAAACCCTGTCGCCGGATGTCCTCACCACGCCGGATGTGATTAACCCGGTGGCGAAAGAGTTTCGGCAAGATCCGGAGGAATTGCTCACCAGCTTGCGGGTGCGCGATCCGAATGCGGGCGATGAAAAAGATAAGAAAAAAACCTCTGGCCCCCCGACCCTGGAAGTGCGCTTCACGGATAACAAGGGCGATCGGGGCGTGAAAATAGCCAATGCGCTGATGCAATTGATGGTTGAAAAAAGCCGTCAATTAAATGCGGCGCGGGTGAAGGGAATTATTGATGCGATTCAGGGGCGGTTGCCAGAGGTTGTGGGGGAGTTGCGCCAAGCCGAGAAAAATCTCGAACGGTACGATCGGGTCGAGGGTGCAGCGATCCTCGCGGCCCAAAACGGAGCCTTGATCGAGTCGATCGCCACCATTGGCAACCAACAGCGACAACTGCAACTGCAACTGGAAGGCGTGACGGCCCAGGTGCGATCGCTCGAACAGCGCCTGGGCCTCTCGGTCGATGAGGCCTATGTTTCCTCGGCCCTGAGTTCCGACCCAATGCTGGCCCAACTGCGGGTGCAACTCCAGCAGGTGGAAGCCGATCGCCTGATCCAAGGCCAACGCCTCCGGCCCGAGCATCCCCAAATGCAACTGCTGACCCAGCGGCAGCAATCCCTAGAAACGCTGCTGAACCGACGGGCCCAGGAAGTGATTGGCGGGAATACGATCGGGGCCCGGCCCTTGGCGGCAACGAACCGGGTGCGATCGAGCAGCAGTCTTGATCCGGCCCGGCAGCAGTTGGCCAACAGCCTGGTTTCCCTGAAAACCCAACAGGAAACGCTCCAGCGCCAATTATCGTTGTCGTTCAAGGCTGAACGCGATCTGCGGCAAGAATATGCCTCGGTTCCCAACAAACAGTTGGAGCGCGATCGCCTAGCCCAGCAAGTCGCCCTCAAAAAGGCGCTCTACGACCGCATGCAGGCCAAATTGGTCGATTCCCAAGCCGCCGAAGCCGAAACCGTCAGCAGCCTGACGATCGCCCAGCCCGCCATGGTGCGGAGCGAAGAGATTGCCCAAAAAATGTCCATGAAGCTGACCCTGCCGATCGGCCTGGCCGGGGGCTGCATCTTGAGCGGTGCACTCTTACTCGTGTTGGGCATTCTCGATCGCCGCTACCAAGCCGACAGCGAAATTCTCAGCGCCCTGACCGATCGCGATATCAAGCTCCTGGGCATCCTGCCGGAACTGCCCGCCCGATCGGGCGGAACCCTGCCCGTCCTCGTCACCGCCTCGCCCCAAGGGGAAGCCTTCGAGCAGTTCCGCAGCAACTTGCGCCGCCTAGACAGCGGCCTCAAGGTCTTGCTGATTAGCAGCGTTGAGGCCGGTGAAGGAAAATCCGTGGTGGCCTACAACCTGGCGATCGCCGCCGCCCGATCGGGCAAACGTACCCTATTGATTGAACTCGACCTGCGATCGGCCTCCGCCGCCAAGGCCCTGCGCGTCGCCCTCGACCCCGATGCCGCCCGCGAACCCTTCCACTACTACAACAGCCTCAACAACTGCGCACGGATGGTTCCCGAAGTCGAAAACCTCTACATTGCCCCCAGTCCTGGCCCCCAAAACGATTGCGCCGCGATTCTGGAATCCAGCGAAATTCGCCAACTGATTATTGATGCCCGCAGCCGCTTTGACTACACAATCATCGAAGCCACGGCCTTGAATGTGGGTAACGATGCCCTGCTGCTCGAACCCCAAACTGATGGCTTGATCCTCGTCGCTCGCCCTGGCTATACCGACAAAACCGCCTTTACCCAGCGTCTCGACGAACTCACCGACGAGGAAACCAGCACCACGCGGCTCATCGGCGTGGCGATCGACAGTGCCGACTCGCCCTTTGAGCTGCTCGATGACGAAATGGCCCTAGACCCGGTGGACACCGATGACTCCATGGCGGCCGCGGATGAGTGGGCGATCGTCCGCTCCCCCGACAAAGCCCCCAGCCTGCGATCGACCCGCCGCTAGCCTCTGAACCCGCCCCCCTAGCCCACAACGCAAAACACCCAAGAGACTGAGGTTTACACGGGTCTCTTGGGTGCTTTTGGGTGGGAGAGGCTCGGACTCAGGTCGCCGGGCCCCTGCTCGATCGGCTACTAATAAGCCAGCGTTTCGAGGGTTTCGCGCAGATAACGACGCACCAACAATTCCATTCCAGTGGGCTGGGATGCAGCGGGCGGTTGCTGTTCAAGCCAACGCTCAAAGCCAGAGCTAGACGCGATCGCCTGCACCAAGCTTTCCCACACGGCCGTGCGATCGGACAACGAAGTAGTAGTAGAAGACACGAGTGAAGGAGCCATGAAAACCTCCTAACGAGTGAAGCAATGCAGCAAATCCACTGCGATTGAGCAATTTTGAGAGAGCTAAACCCACCCAAGGGTGGAGCCGAGGCTCAATTGAGGGGGCAATTGCAATCACACCAGAGGGTGGGCGATCGCGATACCAGAGACGAGCAAAAGTCGCTAAAGCCTGCCTGACGTTATTGTCACCGCGATCGGCCACAAAATCTGTCAACCACGAACCTTGCTCCCCAAAACTATCCACTCGGGGCTTGCCCCCAGGGGGTGCTGTTACTATTTGTAACGCAAGATTGCAGCATCGGGGGAGCCGCCACTCACCCGGCCGTCACGTCAGCGCCGGTTCAGCCGATTTGTCAGGGCTTGAGACACCGAGGATTCCAGCCCTCCTAACCCAACGTTAGCCCACATTCAGGCGCTGCAACATCACCGATCGCGCCCGATCGGCCAGGGAGTCATCCAAGCGCTTCAGCGTGACGGATTCGCCTGTCCGCTGGGCGATCGCCGTTTGAATCATCCAATCCGCCAAAAAAGGATTCTTCGGCAACAGCGGCCCGTGGGAATAGGTGGCGATCGCATGGCGATAAAACGCCCCTTCGGTCTGGTCTTCGCCGTTGTTGCCAAAACCGCGAATCGCCTTTGCCAGCGGCTCCACCGATCCCAAGCGCGTCCGGCCACCGTGGTTCTCAAACCCAATCAGGTAGGGCACATCGCCCAACATGGTTTGCAAATCCCGCGCCAGCCGCTCCGCCGTTACTTGCAGCACCATGTTGCCAATGCAGCGGGGCGCGTCGGGGCCCGGATGCACCGTCACCAAATCCAACACGCCCAGCCCGTCGATCCGCTGACCAACACCCGGTTCGTAATAGTTGCCCAGCAGTTGCGGCGCGCCACAGGTGAACACCCCCGGCACACCCGCCTCGATCGCCCCTTTCAAAGCCTCCGCCTTGGCCCCTTGCAGGTCGCGCATCACGATTTCCTGCTGGCGATCCTGCGCGCCGCCACCCACAATCAAATCCACCTGGGCAAATTGCGCGGGATCGGTGTCCCGATCGAGCGGCTGCACGCGCACCGGAATCCCCCGCCAGTCGCAGCGCCGTTGCAAGCAGGTCACGTTGCCCCGATCGCCATAGGTGCTCATCAGCTTCGGGTAGAGCCAGCCAATCACCAGGGGTTCGGACAGGTCGGAAGGGTTCACGGGTTGCGCAGCCGAATTAAATCGGAGTCAGTCTAGCGCGATCGCTGGTGCAATATTTGGCGCGATCGGGCAAACTCGCTCAGGGCCGATCGCACCCGCGCCAGGGGTTCCGGCCAGTCGCCCGCCGTTGTTTGCCGAAATAGCCGCATGGTGGGATACCAAGGCGTGTCCTCGCGATCGAGCAGCCACCGCCAATCGGCCGCGAAGTAGAGCAACGTCCAGACCGGCTTACCCATCGCCCCGGCCAGATGACAAATGGCCGTATCGACTGTGATCAGCAAATCCAACTGATCCAACCAAGCGGCTGTGTCGGCAAAGTCGTGAATCTGGGGCGCGAGATCGATGATCCCGAGTTCTGCTAAACGGGCCGCGTCGGCTTCGGAGCGATCGACCTGCAGGCTATAGAGCTGGACTTCAGGCACATTCAGCGCGGCCGCACAGGTCTCTAGCGTCATCGATTTTTGGCGGTGGATTTCTGCAAAGATCGAGGTGGTGTGATAGCCGCTGCTCCACACAATCCCCACGGCCGGGCGATCGGGCTGGCGATCGGGTAAGGGCGGCGCAGGAGCCAGCGATCGCAAGTAGGGAATCGGCGCAGGGACCGAATCGACCTCCGTGCCAAACAGCCAAGGCAGGCTGGCCAAATGAATCCAGGCGGCATAACGAACTTCGCCCTCTGATAGCACGCGATCGACCCCAGCCACGGGTTCCAGCAATCGCACCAGCGGCGGTCGCTCACACGCCAGCACCACTTCGCGACAGCGCTGCTTCACCCAAGGCAAATAGCGCACAAATTGCAGCGTGTCGCCCAAGCCCTGCTCCACAACCACCAGCAACGTGCCATCGAGGGGGCGGCCGTCCCATTGCTTGCCGGACACCATGGGGACTACGCCTTGGTCAGACTGGCTGCGACATTCGTAGGCCGCAAAACCCTCCCGCCATTGACCCAAGACCAGCAAGCACAGGGCGCGATTAAGTTGCAGATCGCGGTTCTCCGGCATGATCGCCAATCCGGCCTCCACCACCTGCAACACTTCGGCAAAGCGATTTTGGTAGGCCAGCACTTGGCTGAGGCTGGCGGCGGCGTTCGTGGCCGTCGGGCAGAGGGCGATCGATTGGCGAAAATACCGTTCGGCGGCGGCCCAATCGCGGCGATCTCGCCGACTAAAACTCATCCCCTGCCAGTAGGTCAATAACGCTTGGGAATAGGGATCGAGGCGTGCTGCCGTAGCAGGTGGCGGCTGTTGGTGCACCACATCCAACCAGGAATCGAAGCCCCGCTCATCGATCCAACAGCGCCCCAGAAAAACGTAGGCTTCGGCGAGGGTTGGATCGAGTTGCAACGCGGCCTGCAAGGAGGCAATGGACTGATCCGGCAACCCGAGGGCTTGTTCGATCACCGCTTTTTGGTGATGGGCGATCGCACAGGTGGGATCGATCGCGAGGGCTTGGGCGATCGCGCGCTGGGCTTTGTGGAGTTGTTGACCGCGCAGATAGCAACCGGCCAGGTTAACGTAGGATCCGACCAAGGCCGGATCAAGGATAATCGCCTGTCGATAGTGGTGCTCGGCGAGGGCGCGATCGGTGGCCGCATCGGCCGCCAGGGCCTTTTCAATTTCGGCCAGGGCCGCGGCGGCTGTTGGCGAAGAGGGCACGGCCAAGGTGTGGATGAGTTGGCTCATAACTGCGTGGCCTCTGAGACCAAGGTCGATCGCACCCGCGCCAGGGGTTCCGACCAGTCGCCCGCCGTTGTTTGCCGAAACAGGCGCATGGTGGGATACCAGGGCGTGTCCTCGCGATCGAGTAACCACCGCCAATCCGCCGCGAAATAGAGTAACGTCCAGACCGGTTTGCCCATGGCCCCGGCCAAGTGGCAAATGGCCGTATCCACCGTGATCAACAAATCCAACCGATCGAGCCAAGCGGCCGTGTCGGCAAAGTCCCGAATCTGCGGTGCAAGATCAATGATCCCGAGTTCTGCTAAACGGGCCGCGTCGGCTTCGGAGCGATCGACCTGTAGGCTATAGAGCTGGACTTCGGGCAAATTCAGCGCGATCGCCAATTCCGCCAGGTCAGCCGACTTTTGGCGGTGGACTTCTTCGAGTCGATCGCCCGATCGAAACCCGCTGGCCCAGACGATCCCCACCCGCAGCCGCTTGCCACCCGTCAGCGCCAGGGCGGGGTGATCGGGAGCGATCGCCCGATCGCCCGCGACAGCCAGGTAAGGAATCGGCGCAGGCACGCGATCGACCGTGGTTTTGGCCAAGCGCGGCAGGCTCGACAGGGACAGATGGGTGTTGAAATTCAGGGTTTCGCCCGCGCCATCGGTGGCATAGGCCACGCCGGGAGCCGATCGCATCACCGAAACGAGCGCTTTTTGGCACAGGAAAATCACCCGATCGCACCGCTCGGCCACCCAAGCCAAATACCGCGCCCATTGCAACGAGTCCCCAAAGCCCTGATCCGCCCAAATCAGCACCGTGCGACCGGGGATCGGCGTGCCGTCCCACTCTTGGCCGGGCAGGTCTTTTTTGGTCATTTGCCCCGATCGCCACTGCCACTCGTTTTCCTCAAAGCCTTCGGCCCAGCGGCCTAGCGCCAACAAACAGAGGGCGCGGTTGTGGCGCAGGGTGCCATCTTCGGGCCAGTGATCGCAGGCCACATCCAAGGCGGCCAGGGCATCGGCAAAGCGGCGCTGACCGGTTAGGACGATGCTGAGTTGCACATGGGGCGGCGGGTAGTCGGGATCGTCGGCGATCGCCCCTCGTAGCCACCGTTCTGACTGATCAAGCTCGCGATCAAAATAATGCTTAAGCCCGTGCCAGTAGCCGATCGCCGCCCGATCGCGAGGGGGCAAACTGCGCCAGGTCTCCGGCAAGGGGCGCGATCGCACCCAATCCATCAGGGCCGGGAAATCATCGCGGTTATCCAGCCCCTGCCCAACGGCTAGGTAGAGGGGCGCGCAAGCGGGTTGACGATCGAACAGGGCTTGGCAGGCGGCGATCGCGGCGGGGCGATCGGCCCAATCCAGCAACCGCAGCCAGTTGCGCGGCCCTTCCGGTCGGCTCGGATCGAGGGCGATCGCCTGTTCGCAGGCCCGGCGAGCGGCGGCCCGGTTGCCAAGACCCTGGAGAGCCGCCGCCAAGTTGATGTAGATCCCCGGAATCGTTGGATCGAGCCGCAGGGCCGATCGATAGCCGCCGGCCGCGATCGACCATTGCTCGGCCGCTAGGGCTTCGTTGGCCGATCGGGCCCGGGCGATCGCTTGGTCTCGCAGGCTATTCATACCGCCCACCATCCTTACAAAATGCCTCGCCCCGTCAGGATTTCCCGCACTTCCAACATGGCGGAATAGGTGGGCAACACATACAAAGTTTCGCCCGGTGGCAGGCGATCGAGCGCGTTGCGAATTGCCGTTTTCAGGTTGGTTTCCACGGACAAGGTGGCGGGGCCGGCCGGGCGATCGCCGTCGCTGTAGGCCAGGCGCAGGGCCATGTCATAGGCGCGATCGCCACTCACCACCAGCGTTGCGCCCGTCGCCACCAGGGATTCCGTATCCGCATCCCAAATCCAGGACACATCCGTGCCATCGGGAGCCCGGTCGTTCAGCACCAGCAATACCGTGGGCGGATAGGGGCGATCGCGCGTCAAGTCCACCACCGTCCGCAGGGTTTCGTTCGTGCCCACCGGATTTTTCGACAGCAAAATCTGCACCGACTTGCCCGCCACCGTCAGGGATTCTGCCCGCCCAAAGGCCGCCTGGAAGTTGCGAATCGCATCGCGGATCGCCTCCTCGGGCACACCCAACAGTTGGGCTGTGGTGGCGGCGGCCATCGCGTTGAATTGGTTGTAGGTTCCCACCAACAAGGGCGGCCAATCGCGACTATCGAGGGCCGGGCGCGATCGCTCAAAGCCACAACTCGGGCAGTGATAATCCCCGAGGTGCGATAAATACACGCCCTTATAGGTCAGGGAATGGCCACACCGGGGGCAATAGATCGAGTCCACTGCGTGGGGAATTTCCGCCAAAAACCGCTCCGGCTCGCTCAACCCGAAATAGCGCACCCGCGACAGATCTTCCCAGGCCGCTTCCAGTTGCTGTCCGAAATAACAGAGAGTGGGATCATCAGCGCTGAGGACGGCGGCCGTTTGGCTCAGGGGTTTGATCGCCCCAATCCAGCGCCGGGCGATCGTGTCCACCTCGCCGTAGCGATCGAGCTGATCCCGAAACAAATTCATCGCCAGCAACAGGCGCGGCCGAATTTGCGGCAGGACTTTTGGCAGGACATTTTCATCCACTTCCAAAATCGCGAAATCGCAATTCAGCCGCCCAAACCAGTCGGCATCGGCCAACAGCGCCGCCGTCAGTCCGTTTTCTAGGTTGGCTCCGGTGGCATTGTGCGTCACCCGGTAGCCCTGATTTTCCAAAATGCTGCGTAACAACAAAGACGTGGTGGTTTTGCCGTTGGTCCCGGCTACCAAAATTGCGCCCTGCTTAATTTGACTGGCCAGCAGTTCCAAGGTCTTGGGCTGAATTTTGCGGGCAATGCTGCCGGGCAGGACGCTGCCGGCCCCGCGCCGCAACAGTCGCACCCCCAAAGCGATCGCCCGGGCTGCCACCACCGCCGCTGCTAATCGTACATTTTCGATCGCGCCCGCCATGAACTACCGTCCGCAAAATCCCCGATATCCTATCACCCCGCTTAGGGTTCCCGGGGGCGATCGCGGGACGTAGGCGGGTGGATAGGGACGTGAACGGATTACGAAACGGTTGATTAGTTTTCCCACGCATCGAACAATGGTGCAGGGGCAGGGCAGGAAGCGATGGGCATCATGACGGGTTGATAGGGAGGTATTTGCCCACCCACTCTGCGGGTTATCGCCTGGCCCTACCGCTTGATCGCACCCAAATTCATCGCCCTGATTGCCATTTAATTGATATTAAATCCGTAAAAAAAAATGCCGCAAGCTAGACGTGAACGCTTACAAGAATTTGTCAATTTTTGTCAGGAGTATATTCTCTCTGGGAATGAAACAACTGAACGCAGTAATAGCGGCCCGTTTTTAGAAGCCTTTTTCCAAGCCTTTGGCTATGCGGGTACGAAACAAGCCGGAGCGATTATTGAAAACGTTGTTGAGCAACAGCCTTTACCTAAAACGATTGGTACGGCATGGTTATAAGTATAGTGGAGTTGTCATTAGGAAGATCCATGGGTCGTTATTCGCTGGACTTGCGCCGAAAAATCGTAGAGGCTTACGAGAAGGGAGACACTTCAATTCGGAAAGTGGCGAAACAGTTTTCGATTAGCCCAGATACAGTCAGGCGGCTTCTAAACCTATATCGTTCAACTGGAAGCTTATCACCTAAAAAGTGTGGCACAAAGCGGGTGAGTATCTTATCTCAGCATCAAGCAGCCATTTTAGAAATTGTAGAGAGAAATCCTGATTTCACATTGCGAGAGTATTGCGAAGAAGTACGATAAAAATTGAGTGTCAGCTCTAACACAAGTATGATGAATCGATTTTTAAAGCAACATAGTATTAGCCTCAAAAAAACTTACAGGAGCGAAAAAGTAATCACGGCGGAAGTACAAGCAGAGCGCGTAGACTACTGGCAACGAATGTTGAAGGTAGAAGCTGAAAAGCTTGTCTTTATTGACGAGAGCGGCTTTTGGGTTTGTATGAATCGCCCCGTAGCAAGAGCGAGAAAAGGAATGAAAGCGTATGAAATACAGAAACCCTATCATGGTAAGAAGATGACAGTGATTGGTGCAATCAGGCGAGCAGGAGTTGTCACAGTTAAAAGCTTAAAAGGTTCAATAAAGAAGAAAGATGTTCTAGAGTTTATCAAGGTCAACTTAGCACCGAAGCTAAAAGCAGGTGATGTGGTCATCATGGACAACTTGAACTCTCATCGTCGTAAAGAGGTGAAAGAAATGATAGAAGCAGTAGGAGCGAGAGTAGAATATCTGCCAGTGTACTCACCGGACTTTAACCCTATAGAGATGATGTGGTCACAATTGAAGATTTTTCTATGGAAATTTAGAACAGAAACCATAGAGGTATTGGAAAAATTAACGAGATTGGCAGCCCAACTTGTGGATTTGCAGTGTTTGAAAAACTGGTTCACCAAGTGTTGTTACTGTGCCTAACAATTGAGGTAAGAGCTGTATGACTGCAATTTTCAAGCTTGTGCAAAGACAGATCATTTTTATCACCGGGCTAGTCTGCCGGATCTGAGTGATTAGCCAGGAATGAACCCACATTAGGGTTGGTGCAACCGCTACAGCGCCAGGAAATGTCCCTCGCGATCCTAGACTGTTAAGCACGATCGCCCATGCTCGGTATCACCGCTACAGCGATCGGGGGAGACAGACCCTCAATCCTCAGTCTTCTAGATTCACTTCCTGAGTCATCGCTTGATCCCACGAGAAGGGCAACTCGATCGGGAACGTGTCCAACGGTAAACCGGTTTCAGCTTGCGCTTTGGTACGTGCATCGGCATAGGCGACGATCGCCGCTTCCGGTAGCCAGGGTTTAAAACTTGGGTTATCCGCCAGCAACCGCTGAATTTCGAGGCGGGCATCAACAATACTGACCAACCAAGAGCGCGATCGCCGATCGCCCTGATAGTGCCATTTCAAGAGATGTAAATAAAGGCGAGTTAGTTGGCTCAATAAAGCGCGACGTTCAGAGCGTCCCAAGCTTTCGAGTTCCTCAATAATATTGTCAATATCTAGGGCGCTGAGTTGCCGCGATCGCAACAGCTCCGTTTGCTGCTGAATCCAGCCATAAAAATCCGATTCATAGGGTACAGATCGATCAGTAGACATCGCTATTCGGAAAGCCTCGAACCGAGTGAGTCAGCGCATGATCTCTTGACACTAACCAAGCGTTGATGACACTAGGTGAGTATTAGGGACTGGCTGAACGATTACAGCCTAGCCAACATTTTTCTAGATTGACCAGGCATGGACTAAGCAACCGCATCATCTCTAGAGCGCCCCAACCGTTCACGACGATCGCTCGCTTGTAACTGACCCCTGCGATCCTAGACTGTTAAGCACGATCGCCGATGCTCGGCATCACCGCTACAGCGCTCGCAGGAGACAGAACACACCATGCTCGAAGCTTATCGCCAACAGGTTGCAGAACGCGGTCAACTGGGCATTCCCCCCTTGCCCCTCGATGCCGCCCAAACCAGCGACCTGTGTAAGCTGCTGGAAACCCCACCCGCTGGGGAAGAAGAATTTTTGATGCACTTGCTGTGCGATCGCGTGCCCCCCGGTGTCGATGAGGCGGCCTATGTGAAAGCAGCGTTCCTGACCGCGATCGCCAAAGGAACCACCACCAGCCCCCTGATCACCCCCCAAGGCGCAGTCGCCATCCTCGGGCAAATGGTCGGCGGCTACAACGTGCAATCCCTCGTGGACTTGCTAAAAGCGAAGGACGCGGGCATTGCCCAAGCCGCCGCCACCGCCCTCAGCAAAATTACGCTGGCCTTTGATGCGTTCAACGACGTACTGGAACTGTCGGAGCGGAACCCGTACGCCAAACAGACGATCGACTCCTGGGCGGCCGCCGAGTGGTTCTTGGCCAAGCCGAAACTACCCGAGACGATCACCGTCACGGTGCTGAAAGTGCCCGGCGAAACCAACACCGACGACCTCTCGCCCGCCACCCACGCCACCACTCGCCCCGACATTCCGCTGCACGCCTTGGCCATGCTGGAAACCAAGATGCCGGAAGCCCTGGGCCTGTTGCCAGACCTGAAGGCCAAGGGCCACCCGATCGCCTATGTGGGTGATGTGGTCGGTACGGGGTCTTCGCGCAAATCGGCGATCAACTCCGTGCTGTGGCACATCGGCGACGACATTCCCCACATCCCCAACAAGCGGGCGGGCGGTGTGATTTTGGGCGGCAAGATTGCGCCGATTTTCTTCAACACGGCGGAAGATTCGGGGGCCCTCCCGATCGAGTGCGACGTGGCCCAACTGAACACGGGCGACGTGATCACGATCTATCCCTACAAGGGCGAAATCACCAACGAAGCGGGCGAGGTGATCAGCACCTTCAGCCTGAAGCCCGAGACGATCGTCGATGAAGTGCGGGCCGGCGGTCGGATTCCGTTGCTGATCGGTCGCAGCTTGACGGACAAAACCCGCGAAGCCCTCGGGATGGAACCCAGCACCCTGTTCGTGCGCCCCACCGCCCCCGCCGACACCGGCAAAGGCTTCACCCTGGCCCAAAAGATGGTCGGCAAGGCCTGCGGTCTGCCCGGTGTGCGCCCCGGCACGTCTTGCGAGCCGCGCATGACCACCGTGGGTTCCCAGGACACCACTGGCCCCATGACCCGCGACGAGCTAAAAGAGTTGGCCTGCCTCGGTTTCAGCGCTGACTTGGTGATGCAAAGCTTCTGCCACACGGCGGCCTATCCCAAGCCGGTGGATCTGGAAACCCACGCCAACTTGCCGGACTTCATTGCCCAGCGCGGCGGCGTGGCCCTGCGCCCCGGCGACGGGATCATTCACTCCTGGCTAAACCGGATGCTGATGCCGGACACGGTGGGCACGGGCGGCGACTCCCACACCCGTTTCCCCTTGGGCATTTCCTTCCCGGCGGGTTCCGGGTTGGTGGCCTTTGCGGCGGCCTTGGGCGTGATGCCGTTGGATATGCCGGAGTCGATCCTGGTGCGGTTCAAGGGCAGCCTGCAACCGGGCGTAACCCTGCGGGATGTGGTGAACGCGATTCCTTATGTGGCGATTCAGCAGGGCAAGCTGACCGTCGCGAAGGAGAACAAGCAGAACATCTATTCCGGCAAGATCATTGAAATGGAAGGGCTGCCGGATCTGAAGCTGGAGCAGGCCTTTGAGCTGACCGACGCGACGGCCGAGCGATCGGCTGCCGGTTGTACGATCGCCCTGAGCGTGGAAACCGTGTCGGAATACCTGCGATCGAACGTCACCCTGCTGAAAAACATAATCGCCCGTGGCTACAACGATGCCCGGACGATCGCCCGTCGGATTGCCCAGATGGAAGCATGGTTGGCGAATCCCTCCCTGATGACCGCCGATGCCGACGCGGAATACGCCGACATCATCGAAGTGGATCTCGATCAACTGGTGGAACCCCTGGTGGCCGCGCCCAACGATCCCGACAACATCAAAACCCTGTCCGATTGCGTGGGCGATCCGGTGCAAGAGGTGTTCATCGGTTCCTGCATGACCAACATCGGTCACTTCCGCGCTGCTGCCAAAGTCCTGGAAGGGGCCGGCAAAGCCAAGGCGCGCCTCTGGATCTGCCCGCCGACGCGGATGGACGAAGAAATGCTGCGTCAGGAAGGCTACTACGAGATCTTCGAGGCGGCCGGTTGTCGGTTGGAAATGCCCGGTTGTTCACTCTGCATGGGCAACCAAGCCCGAGTGGAAGACAACACCACCGTGTTTTCGACCTCCACGCGCAACTTCAACAACCGGATGGGCAAGGGCGCGCAAGTCTACCTCGGCTCGGCGGAGTTGGCGGCGGTCTGTGCCCTGTTGGGTCGGATTCCCAGCCGCGAGGAATACCTGGAAGTGGTGAAGGGCAAGATCGATCCGCTGGCGGGTGATTTGTACCGCTACCTCAACTTCGATCAGATCGATGGCTTTGAGGATGCGGGTCGCACCGTGTCTAAGGAAGATCAAGAAAAAGTCCTAGTCAGCGCCGGCCGTTAATTAGGCGCGTCAATTCCGGTAGGGGCGTACCGCCGTACGCCCTCCGCCAGGAGCGATCGATTCAAACGATCATCTTTGGATTTCGGGATCTCGCGTACCGGAGGTGGCATGGCAATACCGGGTTGAATCAAAATTCATCGATCGTAGGGGCGTACCGCCGTACGCCCTCCGCCAGGATTAATCAATCCAAACGATCATCCTTGGGTTTCGGGATCTCGCGTACCGGAGGACGCATGGCGATGCGGGTTTGATGGGTTTAACCTGTGTTTCAAGATCCTGCGTATCGGAGGGCGCATGGCGATGCGCCCCTACGGAATTTGTTGTTTTGATTGTTATTTTTGGTTGGGATTAATTGCGATCGGGCGTTTGGAAATGGCGTACAATCCGGCGATTCATCATCGACGATCGATCCGATTAAAAGGGTTCGACTATACACAAGCGGCTGTTTATTTTGTAACCATTTGTTGTTATCAACGCGAGTGTTTTTTGGGGGCTGTTATTCAAGACGAAATGGTCTTGAATGAATTCGGAACCATCGTTGCGGAAGAGTGGTTACGAAGTTTTGAAATTCGTGATGAATTGAAGCTGGACGCTTGGGTGGTGATGCCCAATCATTTTCATGGGTTGTTGTGGTTCGATCGCCCAATGGCGCAGACGAGATCACCGAGTGATGATGGTGAAGCGGTTAATGACAGTGCGCTAGGTAAAAGTCAGTTGAGGCGGCCAGCGCGATCGCTCGGATCTGTGATTGCCGGCTTCAAAGCAGCGACAACCAAACGCATCAACCAACACCGAAACGCGCCAGGAACGCCGGTTTGGCAACGAAACTATTATGAGTCGATCGTTCGAGATGACCGAATGCTGAATCATATTCGGGATTATATTGAAAACAATACGCGATCGTGGTCAACCGATTCCCTACATCCCAACAATATCCCCAAAGATCATCGCTAGTAGGGGCGTACCGCCGTACGCCCTCCGCCAGGATTAATCAATTGAAACAGTAATCTTGGTGTTTCAAGATCTTGCGTACCAGAGGGCGCATGGCGATGCGCCCCTACGAAAATGTTGTGTGTTTGATGCGATTTTCGATAATTCATGCAATTAAAAAGGCTTGATGATAGGCAGAGAGTCATTCGTTTTATGACGCTCTTCTGCTATTAGCCTCAATATTTATTTGGGGCGATCGAGTGTGAGGGGTAGGAAGCGATCGCATGGTGAACAACTCAGAAATTGCGGCGATCAATCGACCAGCGGCAGCGATCGCTACCCTTGGTGGCGGCCTTGGCGGTGCGGGCCGGGCAGCGATCGGGGCGGTGGCCTGGGCCGGGTCATAAGGGACAGATGATCGCGCCAATTTTCACCCCAGCATTTGCAAATTATTGGCAAGAAGGGGGCAGAAGTCTGTAGGATGACTTTTGGCTCGTTTTGCCCTTTTGCCTTTTGATTGGCCTTGTGAATCGTCCGATGACTACCGACCCCGCGCCCGTCGCCATTTTGCACCTTGATCAAGTGACGCGCCGCTACCAAGCCGGGACGGCGGCGGTCGATCGGGTGACGCTGACCCTGATGCAGGGCGAGCTGCTGGCGCTGTTGGGGCCGTCCGGTTGTGGCAAAACAACCTTGCTGCGGTTGATTGCCGGGTTGGAAGCGCCCGACGCGGGGGCGATCGTTCTGGCGGGGCGGCCGGTGGCGGGGCCGGGGGGCTGGGTGCCGCCGGAGCGCCGCAACTTGGGCATGGTGTTTCAGGATTACGCGCTGTTTCCGCATTTGACGGTGGCGCAAAATGTTGGCTTTGGTCTCGATCGGCTGCGGAAGCAAGCACCCAACCAAGTGCGCGATCGGGTGGCCGAGGCGATCGCCCTTGTGGGCCTCGAAGGGCTGGAAAAACGCTATCCCCACGAACTCTCCGGCGGCCAACAGCAGCGGGTGGCCCTGGCCCGGGCGATCGCCCCGCAACCGGCGCTGATTTTGCTCGACGAACCCCTAAGCAACCTGGATGCGCGGGTGCGGCAACGGCTGCGCCAGGACGTGCGGGCGATTTTGAAACAGGCCGGCGCGTCGGCGGTGTTTGTCACCCACGATCGGGAAGAGGCCATGGCGATCGCCGATCGGGTCGCCGTCATGCGCCAGGGCCAGCTCGAACAAATCGACACGCCCGAGGGCCTCTATTGGCAGCCCGCCTCGCGGTTTGTGGCCGGCTTCGTCGCCGAGACCAACTTTCTCGCGGCTACCCGATCGCCCACCGGTTGGCAAACGGAACTGGGGCCGATCGCGCTTGATCGAGTCAGCAGCCCCCCCGAGGCCGATCGGGTCGAGCTGGCCATCCGCCAAACGGATCTGCAACTGCTGCCCGACTCACACGGCGATGGCTACCTCCTCGAACGCCAATTCCTGGGGCGCGAGTATGCCTATCGCGTCAAACTGCCCAACGGTCATCTGCTGCAAGTCGTCACCGACTGGCGCACTCAACTGGAACCGGGCGATCGGGTGCGGGTCGAAATCGTCAGCTCCCGCCTGCGCGCCTTCCCGATCGACAACTAGTTCGCACCAAAATTGAGTAATAGCAGATGAGCTTTATTCCTCAACCAAACAGCAGGCAAAACTATAGAGATTGCACGGAAACCAACTGAGCCTATTGCAGCATCAAGCTTTTCAGGGATTTGCCAGTCATACAGCATTCCATGTGAGGTTTTTTTCTGCTGTTTTTATAAATCACAGAGATAGATCGTCTACAATAAGTTATTGAGCACAACTCCCCCACGCCATCAATACTTTCATGAAGTTCAACAGAAAGTCTGCGAAGTCTCTATTGTCGGCTGGCCTTGGCTTTCAAGCCAGTGAGGGTGCTCGGCTTACGTCACAGAGTATTCGGGCGATTGGTTCTCAATTCAGAATAAAAATGGCTCGACTGGCAAAATCTCCACTGCCTTCCCGAGAAGGATTTGCCTTTGAGTACCTGGACGCGATGAATCAACAGCTTAATTTAGGAGGTCGCTACCAAGTCGAAGTCCCTAATATCACCGGTAAAAATTCGCCTGATATTCGAGTTCGCGTCAGATCTTCGGGCAAAGTCATTCAAGAGCAACAGCTCAAAGTCCGTTCTCGTTTAGCTGATAATGCCGCAACCAGTAAGGCATACGGCAAGCAAGAGATCAGAACACCAAAGGGGCAAGCTCGCCAATCAACCAATCCCAACGTCAGGGAGTCCAACGTTTCTGCGGCTGAAGTGAGTAGAGGGACAAGTAATCCTACTCAAGCTGTTAGGAGTTATCAATTTAAGGCAGCGATCGCGGAAATTAGCCACGCTGCTGCTGCTGGTGCAATCACTGGTGCTGTTGCTGCCCTTCTCATTTCAGGCCTAGAGCACTTCCTAGCAGTTGAGCGCGGTGAAATGGAAATTGATCAGGCGATCGCAGCCGTTTTCTTCGATGCGCTCCAAGGCCTTTTGATGGGGGCTGCTAGTGGAGCGGCGTTTGCAGCAATTCCCATATTTTTTCCTGCCCTGATCCCTATTCTCAATATTGTTGCTGTACCTCTGATGGCAATCGGCGCTTTTCAACTCGTGAATCAAGTCTTCCAAATTCTTGACCATCATGAGTCTGTTAAACGCAACGCGCTAATCAATCAGGTTTATCAGCAAGATGCTCAGTTTTTCGAGAGTTTTGACAAGCGTGTATCGGACTACCTAGGTATTTAAGGACTTGCTTCGAGTCCTCAGTTATTCTCTCTCATCGACAAGGGGTTAGCAGATGAATATTGATCAAGCTCGTGGTTTACTCAGTGAAATTGAAGAACTGCTACGTTCTGGTTCTCTTTGGGATATTGCCTGGCGGAACATCCTAAACGAAATCCGAGCTGGAGATGTGGACGGGCCGTTTAGTGAAGCTCTTGCAAAAATTCATGCATTGGGTGCGCTAGATCACGGCTTGAATGAATTTATTAACACCTTTATCAGATCACAGATTCAGCAATTTCATCAGAAACTATATAAGACTCGAAGAAGACATCTGATCAATGGCTATGTCTACAAGTATTCAGATGTTTTGGTCTTTGTAGAAGAGAGTCAGAAGTTGGTCAAGGCTCTGCGCAAGAAGATTGATCAGATTCATGCTGATTCATGCAAGGTATCCGCAGAGTTCCATGCACGTGCTTTACCTTGTGGAACAGGGGTTTTGATTGTTGATGACTGATTCAACAAAGACTGTTGCCAATTGACCTAAGGAAAAGCGCTATCGAGTTGCATAACTTTTGTCGATCGCCCTGATCGAGTAGGGTAGGGGTTCGATCGAGCGGTGAGGCAAATGCTCGAAACCGAATTACGCAAAACGCCGATCGCGCCGGCCTTGCCCGAGTTGTCGGCCGCGACGGGCTATGTGGAAGTGTTGGTGGACTGTCCCGGCGTGACCGAGGCCTACACCTACACGATCGGGGCAGACCAGGCGATCGGGCCGGGCGACGTGTTGACCGTGCCCTTTGGCGGCCGATCGGTTGGGGCGATCGCCCTGCGCTGTTGGGAGCAGTTACCCGAGGGGATCGATCCCGATCGCTTGCGGGAAGTCGAAGGGGTCGTGGCTAGCGGCCTGTTTGCCCCGGACTATTGGCAACTGCTGTCCCAGGTGGCGCACTATTACTGCACCTCGCTGATCCAGGTGGCGCGGGCCGCCCTGCCGCCGGGGGTGTTGGCGCGCGCCCAGCGGCGGGTGCGGGTGGCGGAGGACTTGCCGAGTACGGCGGCGGCGGGCGCGGCGGAAACGGTGCTGAGTCCGATCGCCCTGCGGCTGTGGCAGTGGCTGCGATCGCAATCGGGGCGCGACTATAGTTGGCGCTTTCTGCAACAGAAATTTCCCGGGGGCGATCGGGCCCTGCGGGATTTGGTGCGGCGCGGCTGGCTGGTCAGCTATTTGGAATCGCCCACGGCCCCGAAGCCCAAACGGCAACAGATGGCGATTTGGATCGGCGAAGGGGAGCCGCCCACGGCCCGCCAGCGCGAGATCTTGGGCATTTTGCAGCGGCGCGGCGGTGAGTTGCCGGTCAAGGACTTGCTGGCCCTGGCCCGCACCAGCAGTGGAACGCTGAAAGCCTTGGCGGATAAGGGCTGGCTGGCGATCGAATCGCGGGAGATTTTGCGCGGCGACAGCCATGATCCTGGCCAGCGCGATCGCCCCAAGGCCCTCACAGCCGCCCAAGCCGCCGCCCTGGAAGCCATTTGGGCCTTGCAGCCGGGCCAAACAGCGCTGCTGCACGGCGTGACGGGTTCCGGCAAAACGGAGGTCTATCTCCAGGCGATCGCTCCTTTGTTAGCGCGCGGTAAATCGGCGCTCGTTTTAGTTCCCGAAATTGGCCTCACACCGCAGCTCACTGATCGCTTTCGGGCGCGGTTTGGCCCCCAGGTTTGCGTCTACCACAGCGGACTCTCGGACGGCGAGCGCTACGACACTTGGCGGCAAATGCTGGACGGCCCGCCCCAGGTGGTGATCGGCACGCGATCGGCCGTTTTCGCGCCCTTGCCGAATTTGGGGCTGATTTTGCTCGATGAGGAGCACGACCCCAGCTTCAAGCAAGATTCGCCCGCCCCTTGCTACCACGCGCGGCAGGTGGCCCGCTGGCGATCGCGCCTGGTGGGTTGCCCGTTGGTGTTGGGGTCTGCCACGCCCTCCCTGGAAACCTGGGACGCGGAGCCGGTCTATGTGGCCCTGCCCGATCGCGTCCACGGCCGCCCCATGCCCCCGGTGCAGGTAGTGGATATGCGCCAAGAATTGCGCGATGGCAATCGATCGATCTTTAGCCGATCGCTCCAAACCGCCCTCACCGAGGCGATCGCCGCCGGCCGCCAAGCCATCCTATTTGTGCAACGGCGCGGCCACAGCACTTTCGTCTCCTGTCGCAGTTGCGGCCATGTGATGATGTGCCCCCACTGCGATGTGTCCCTGTCGTTTCACCACCAACGAGACACGGCGCAACCCCTGCTGCGCTGCCACTTTTGCGGCTTTGGGCAACTGCACCCGCCCGCCTGCCCCGCCTGTGGGTCGCCCTACCTGAAACATTTCGGCAGCGGCACGCAGCGGGTGGTGCGGGAGTTGGAACAGGGCTGGCCGGAGCTGCGAATCCTGCGCTACGACAGCGACACAACCCGCACCAAGGATGCCCACCGGATTCTGCTCGATCGCTTTGCCCGGGGGGAAGCCGATGTGCTGGTGGGAACCCAGATGCTCACGAAGGGGATTGATCTCCCACAGGTGACATTGGTGGGGGCGATCGCTGCCGATGGGTTGCTGAATTTGTCCGATGTGCGGGCCGGTGAGCGGGCGGTGCAAACCCTGTTGCAGGTGGCGGGGCGGGCCGGCCGTGGCGAGGAACCGGGACGGGTGATTTTGCAAACCTACAGCCCCGAGCACCCGGCGATCGGCGCAGTGGCCAACTACGACTATCCCAACTTTTTGGCTCAGGAACGGGAGATGCGGGCCGCCCTCAACTATCCACCCGTGGGGCAACTGATCTTGCTGCGCCTGAGTGGCCCCGACGAGGCAGCGGTGGGGCGCAGTGCCGAGCAGGTAGCAGCGCTGCTGGAAACGGCCCGGGGCGATCGCGCTTTCGATCTGTTGGGGCCGGAGCGGGCTCAGGTGGGGCGAATTGCCAATCGATTTCGCTGGCAAGTGTTGATCCGAATTCCCCCCGAGGGCGATCGCCCGGCCAATTTGCTGGAGGTGCGATCGGCTTGTTTGCCCGGTATCAGCCTCACGATCGATGTAGATCCGCTCAATTTTTTGTAGAAGCGCAGGGAGCGATCATCAAGAATCAGTGGTTATCCTCAGAACTATGAGTTCTTCACAGAGCTGATGCTGATCTGCGCTACCACATCAGTATTAGCGTAAATTCCTTCTTTTCGCTTCCAGTCTGCTCTCAGCACTACTCCGATAACCTGAACCTGCCAACCGGCGAATTGTATGGTGTCTCCCACGCGCGGCACTATGGGGAGCCATACTAACCATTCACCATGCTGATCAAATGATCGAGGATGGGTTACAGCTAAATTATCAGTGGTTTTTAGTCTAGATGCATGGTCTTCATCGTATTCCGAAATTTCGCAAAGATACCAATGTGTATTCATTTACCGATTTTTGCCTGATTGATCTAGAACACTACACTAATATTGTCATGGTTCAATTAAAGAAGCTAGTAGGTTGGGTTTCGCTAGCTCAACCCAACACGATTAATGCCAAATTAAATACTAACGAAATTCAAAATAGTCCATAGCAAATTCAATCCACTGTTGGGTTTCGTTCCTCAACCTAACCTACCTGACTACCGTTTTCTTGGAGTGATCCAGTATGGTTACTACGCCCGTTCAGCCCATTGTCAGCCCGCCAAAACAAACGGAGGATGACTATTTCGCCCTAGACACTCGCTCCGAGTATCGCCATGACTACGATCGAGGAATCATCACTCCCATGACTGGCGGCACACCCAACCACAGCACGCCTAACCACAGCACACCCAACCACAATCGAATCATTGTCAATCTTGCTGTGATTTTGAAGATGGGTTTGAAACGTCAGCCCTACGATGTGTTTTCGAGCGATCAACGGCTGTGGATTCCTGAGGCCGATCGCTACACCTATCCTGATGTGATGGTGACGCGCGATCCCTTGGAATTGAAACCAGGTCGCAAGGACACCGTGATGAATCCGATTTTGTTGGCGGAGGTGCTGTCTAAATCAACTGAAGACTACGACATTGGCGATAAGTTCACGTCCTATCGAACGATTCCTGGCTTTGGGGAATATTTAGCCATTTCGCAAACCTGGCCGAAAGTTACCCATTACGTTAAACGCGATCAAGGCTGGTTGTTGAATGATGTATCTGGGTTAGAAGCCAGCTTGAAATTAGAATCGATCGCCGTGGAGATCGCTTTGGCTGACCTATACGACAAAGTGGAGTTTTCGGAATGATTTTTACAGGCTTCAAAATAGGCTTCAAAATAGAAGGATGAACCGTGCCGTTACAGCTAGCCCTATCAGCCGTATCAAACTGAATATCAAATTGAATATTAAATTGTGATTTGTGGCAGGTTGGCATCGATCGCCCTCGCAGCCGTGACAGCCTGTGGACAGCAAGATAGCCGCCTTCCGTGCCGACCCGCTCAAGCCGATCGCCCTACCCCCCTGTCTTAGTTCGGGCCGCCCACCCCTCCGCAGCCCGGTCAGCAGGCAGTAGGATAAAAATGATTTTGTAATCGATGCAACACAACCTTGAAGCTTTCAGGCCGCACGACCGTGCTAAACGCTCTCATTGCTGACTTTCGCATCATCTTCGATCGCGACCCCGCCGCCCGCAACTGGCTGGAAGTGCTCTTTTGCTATCCGGGGTTGCAGGCGCTGGCGCTCCACCGGATTGCCCATTGGCTCCAGCAGCACCAGTTGCCCTTTGTGCCTCGGCTGATTTCCCACATTGGTCGCCTGTTCACGGGCATTGAAATTCACCCCGGCGCGACGATCGGCCAGGGCGTGTTTATCGACCACGGCATGGGCGTGGTGATTGGCGAGACGGCGATCGTCGGCGATTATTGCCTGATCTATCAGGGCGTGACCCTCGGCGGCACGGGCAAGGAAAGCGGCAAGCGCCACCCGACCCTTGGCAAAAACGTGGTGGTAGGCGCTGGCGCAAAGGTGCTGGGCAACTTGAACATTGGCGAAAACGTGCGGATTGGCGCGGGTTCGGTGGTGTTGCGCGATGTGCCGGAAGGCTGCACGGTGGTGGGCGTTCCGGGGCGGATTGTCTATCGATCGGGCGTGCGGGTGGACCCGCTGGAACATGGCAAGCTGCCGGACTCGGAGGCCCAAGCGATCCGCGCCCTGCTCGATCGAATCGAAACCCTCGAACGGCGCATCGAAGAGATGGAAACCGATCGGGCGCAAGTGCCCGTACCCGTGGGAGCCGCCGAGCGCCCCTTCGAGGAGCTGACCCTGTGCGATTGGGAACGGATCGCCAAGGTGGCCGCCGAAGTGACCGCCGCCCAACGGCAAATGCAGCCCGTCGGCAATCCTCCGAACGGCAGTTGCCGCCTGAGCGATCGGGTTCTGGAAGAATTCTTTGACGGTACGGGCATCTAGCCGCTCCACCCCCGGCGTAACCGTCAAGCGATCCGCATCAATTCCATCGATCTGAATCCATCAAATCGATCGATTCGGCTGGCCCCAAATCACCCGCTCGTGCTTATACACCACCAACCCCGGCTTGGCCCCCTTGGGCTTATACAAGTGCCGGGGTTCGGTGTAAATCACGGGCACTTGCTCCGCCTGGCGAGCGCGGCTGTAGCGGGCGGCTAGGTCGGCGGTGAATTGCAAATCCGCGCGATCGGGCACGGCCCCAGCCGGCATTCGCAACAACACATGACTGCCGGGAATTTCCTGGGCGTGGAACCACAAATCGTAGGCATTGGCCAGCCGAAACGACAGGCGATCGTTCTGGGCGTTGTTGCGGCCGATCCACACCTCATAGCCACCGGGCGTGGCGAACTTGCGGAAGCCTTCGCCGGGATCGCTGGTTTCGCGGCGGTAGCCCGGATCGTCCAGGTAGCGCTCCTGCACTAGTTCATCGCGAATTTCTTCGAGGGCGCTCAGGTCGTCGGGGCCGCCGTAGCGATCGAACTCGCTCAGGGCTTCATCCACCTGTTCGAGATAAATCAGCTCCTCACGCGCCTCCGCCAGCAGGGGTTCAATCGCACTGCGGGATCGATCGAGCTTTTGATATTTCTTGTAGAGCTGCTGGGCGTTTTGCACACCGGTTTTCGCCGGATCCAGGGGAATGGTGACGGGTGCGCCGGTCTCGAAATCCGTCAGGACGATCGCCCCCATCCCCGGTTGCCACTCATGCAAATGGGCCATCAACAGGTCAGCCCGCGATCGAAACAGTTCCGAGTCCGCCGACTGGGCCAGCCGATCGGCAAATTCCGCCACCTTTTTGCGGATCTTGCCCAGCAGATTCGCCACCTTTTGCCGCAATTGTTGCAACAGTCGCTGGAAGGTTTCCTGGTTGAGCCGATCGCCATAGTAGCGATCGAGCATTTGTTGCACGGACTCGGCCGATCGCTGTTCCTGCCAGCCCAGGACGCTGTAGCCCGCCTCCGTCCAACCGGGCGCAAACTCACCGGTCGCCAAAACAGTCAGCCAGCGATGCCAGGCCGCAAATAGGCGTTGTTGGGCCGCCGAATCCAGATCCTGCACCGGCTGCTGGGGATCCAGCTCGGCGGCGGCCAGGATCGATCGCGCCAGGGGCGTGCTCAGGCCCCGATAGGTCTTCAGCAACTGCGCCGACACCGCCCCCGGAATCAACGACACCCGCTCCCACCAGCGATCGAACGGCTCCTCGGGGTTCGGCGTGGCCTCCGTCAGCTTCGGCGGCAGGCTGTAGCGATCGCCCGTTTGAATCGGCCGCACCCGCGACTGTTGGGCGCTCACCTGGTGCGCCGCCGTGACGATCGTCCCGTCCGCCGTGGTCAAAATCGCGTTGCTGTACTTGCCCATGATTTCCACGTACAAGTGCCACAGGGGCGGGTCGCCCGGCCGCCGCGCAAATTGCAAATCCACCACCCGTTCCCAGGGCGCAACCTCCGCGAACGCCACCAGGGCCAAGCCCTTGAGCTGGTGCAAGAGCTGCTGGCTAAAGGTGAAGGTGTCCGGCTCCTTCGGCGGGGCCGCGCCCGCGCACAGCCGCGCCGCCTGGGGATGCCAGGAAATGCCCAGCCAGCCGCGCCGGTCGATCGTCCGTAAACAGAGATAGACCGTGAACCGATCGCGCTGAAACACTTGCTCCAGGCGGGCCGGCAGCCAGTCGCGCCGCAATTCCTGCAGACTGGCGACGAGGGTGGTGTAATCAACGGGCTGCATAGGACTCGGGCAATTTCAGCGATCGGGCGGATAACGGAGCGATGGTGCTAGGGCGGGTCATTCATTCGCCTCACCCCCGATGCGACCATGACCCGATCGTGGGGGGCAAGGGGCTTAAGCCCCTTGTCTGCAATGGTTTGGACAAGACAATCAGCGATTTTTCGCCTTCAAGAAGTGACTTGATCACCCACCCTAGACTCGTGGGCGGCGGTAGAACGGGCGATCGACCACGGTGGCCGTCGCCGACTTGGTGCGAATCGCCACTTCGACGGTTTGCCCCACCTGGGCCAGGGCGGGGGGCACGTAGGCCAGGGCGATCGGCCGGTTCAGCGTCGGCGAAAACGTGCCGCTGGTGACGATCCCCACCGGTTCGCCCTGGTGCAACACGGGGTAATCGTGGCGGGCAATCTGGCGATCGGGCAGACTCAAGCCCACCAGTCGGCGCGGCATCCCGGCGGCTTGCTGGGCTTCCAGGGCGGCGCGGCCGATGAAGTCCCCCTTGCGATCGAGCTGCACCAGCCAATCAAGGCCGCCTTCCAAGGGCGTGGTGTCGTCCGTGATGTCCTGGCCGTAGAGGGCCATGGCGGCTTCTAGGCGCAGGGTGTCGCGTGCCCCCAGGCCGCAGGGAGTCACCCCTGTGGCGATTAGGTGTTGCCACAGCCGTTGGCCCGCGTCGCGATCGAGCATGATTTCAAACCCATCTTCGCCCGTGTAGCCGGTGCGGGCAATGAAGGCCGGGCGATTGAACAGGGTGGCGCTCATGAATCGATAGAACTTCAGACCGCTCAAATCCTGGTCGATCAACGGTTGCAGGGTAGCGGCGGCCCGGGGGCCCTGGAGCGCAATCAGCAACAGCTCGGCCGATCGATCCACCACCGTCACGGCGGGATCCAAATGATCGGCCAGCCAGGCCAGATCCTTGGCCGTCGTCGCCGCGTTAATAATCACTGTCGCCCGATCGTCCCCGTCGCCATAGACGATCAGATCATCCACGATCCCGCCGTGATCGTTCAGCAGCACCGTGTATTTGCCCTGGCCCGGTTGCAGGGCGCTCAGGTCGCTGGGCACGAGCCGATCAAGCGCCGAGCGCCAGGGTCCGTGCAATTCCAGCTTGCCCATGTGAGAAATGTCGAAGCAGCCCACGCCCGATCGCACGGCCCGGTGCTCATCCACCAGCCCGGAAAACTGCACCGGCATTTCCCAGCCCCCGAAGCCGGTCATCTTGGCTCCTAGGTCGGCACAGGCGGTAAACAACGGGGTACGGCGTAGCTCGATCGCGCTCAAGGGTATTGCTCCTCAGGTGAATTCACAGGGGGGTTGATCATCATCTGAACCAAAAAAGGGAGGCGATCGCCTCCCCTCCAGTGCGGGTCGGGGGCGATGATCACCCCCGCCGATCGGGTCTACTCTTCCTCGTCGAAGTCCTCACCGCCGTCGGTGTAGGGTTCTTCCTCTTCCTCTTCACCGCCACCGGTGTAGCGGCTGCCATAGCTGCTGCCGATGTCCGTGTCGTCGATGATCGCTGGGTTGCGGCCCAGGGCCAGGCCCGCAGCCTCCGCCCCCAGGTCGATCGTCCCCTCCAGCTCGTAGGCGCGGGCGGTGCGATCGTCCAGCACCACATCCGCCAGCTCCCCATCATCGCCGTAGAGCGAATCCGTCAGGGTGTAGCCCGTGGTTTCGTAGGGGCTGATTTCGTCCACCAGCCCTTCTTCGTAGGCGTTGAAGCCCGTACCCGCCGGGATCAAGCGACCGATGATCACGTTTTCCTTCAGGCCGCGCAGCCAGTCGGACTTGCCCTCGATCGCCGCCTCCGTCAAGACCCGCGTGGTCTCTTGGAACGAAGCCGCCGAGATAAAGCTATCCGTGTTCAGCGAAGCCTTCGTGATCCCCAGCAACACCGGGGTGTAGAGAGCCGGAGCCGCGCCCGTAATCGACATGGCTTCGTTTACCCGCTCCACCTGTTGCAGTTCGATCAACTCGCCCGGCAGCATCGTCGTGTCGCCGCCGTCGTCGATCCGCACCTTCGAGGTCATCTGCCGCACAATCACTTCAATGTGCTTGTCGGAAATTTCGATCCCCTGGGATTGGTACACCGACTGCACCTCATCCACCAGGAACTTCTGCACCCGCTGTAAGCTATCCAACGCCGCTTCGTAGGGCGACATCAGCTCCGCGTAGTAGTTGTAGAAGATTTCCAGGGTTTCGTGGGGGTTGGCCGGGCCATCCGTCAGCGGTTCCGCCACGGTGGTGGTTTGACCATCGACCACCTGCACGTTTTGACCCGTACGGATGGCATATTCCGCCAGGGTGCCGTCGGCTTCAATGATCTTCACTTCCACCGAATCGTCGTCGCCGTAGACCACCTGGGCCGTACCCGGACGGCGGGCCAAAACGCAGGCTTCCTTGGGTTTGCGAGCTTCCAGCAGTTCTTCAATCCGCGGCAAACCTTGGATGATGTCGCCGGTCTTGGTGCGCTCAAACACCAGCAGCACCAGGTTGTCACCCCGTTGCACCAAGTCACCATCATCGATGTGCAACACGGCTTGGGAGGACACGCGGTAGGGCCGCGCCACCCGCAGGGTCACTTGGTTGCCATTGACGGCGAGTACTTGACCCGATTCGGTGCTGACTTGGCCCGGCGCGAGTTCGCTCTTACCCGCAACCACCAAATCATCCACCGCGACGGTGGCTGGCTCTTGGGTTTCCAGGACGATTCGATCGCTCGATCGCATAATCAGCAACCGCCGCAGGCTTTCGCCATCGCCGCGAATGCCGCGCACTTCGCCGCCTTCCTTCGCCTGGATTTCCGTGCGGGCCACCACGGCCCCGGGATCCACCCGATCGCCATCCTTCACCAGCAAACGCGTGTGGGTGCTGCCCTGGGTCGGATCCGCCGACACATCGCGCCGCACCACCAAGGATTCCAGAATCACCAACTGCAGGCGTTGCACCTCGCTATCGATGGGATCATCCACCAGCTCGATGTCAGCGGCCAGTTGCGGCGTGCCCTTGTCCATTTCCAGGATCAGTTGGGTGCGCAGCAGGTCGATGCCCTCCACGGACTTCACCCGCTCGCCATCCTTAAACGGAATCCGTTGGACTGCGCGCAGCTTGATCGCGCGGCCGGCTTCCTCGGCGGAATCCTGGCTGGGCACGGCCGGCTCATCGGGCACGGTGAATTCCATCACCGGCCGCAGCAACAGGGCCGACCCTTCCGGCGTTTCCACATATTCGACGCAGACTAGCTCTTCGGCGGTCAGCCCCGGAATGATGTCTTGGCCGGGGGCGATCACCTGACCATCGACGGTGGCCACCAGGTCGGGATCGTCCACCATCCGCAGGTCGCCGGGCTTGATCGAAATTTCCCGCAGAATGTCGTTCTTTTGGATCACTTCCACGATCCCGGCACTCTGGCAGAAGATGTCCTTCACAATCTCCGTGCCCGCTTCCACGTACTGGCCGTCTTCGACCATCAACAGGGAGATGTCCTTGTTGATTTCGTGGGTTTCTTCGGGAATCCAAAGCAGGGTGCCGCCTTGCAGCACTTCGTAGCCCTGTTTGCCCTTGGCTTTTTTGGCCACTTCCACGCCGGAGTAGCGCAGAATCCCGCCGGTGCTGGTGCGGTAGCGATCGTCGATCAGCTCCGCCACCACTTGGTTGTGCAGCACCTTGGTGCCGGGGGTGGCAATCAGGGAGAACAGTTGTCCCCGATCGGTTTCGATCAGGTAGTGGTCGCGGCCCTGGGCGCTTTCGGTGCGGACGCGCGCTTCGTTCAGCAACACCGAGGCGGTGATGATCTCGATTTCGCGGCTACCGGCTTTCCCGTCGGCTTCGGCCACCTCGATCGGCAACCGCACCACCCCACCATGCTCGGTGGACAACCGCGTTTCTGCCAAAATGCTGTTGGCTTCGACGGTTCCTCCGTTCTTGACGGTGGGTTCCGCACCCGGCGGCAAGTTATAGACTTCCCCGGACAGCACCCAAATCAGGCCGCTCCGTTGAGCGATCCGGGTGGTGTTGCCCTGGCGGTCTTTTTTCTCTTCCGGGTAAACCCCATCGAAGAGCACTTCCCCAGCCATGTCCGAGGGCACGTCCTTGGTCGCTTTTTCGGTGGACTTGCGGGTGGTGCGCCCCTGGGCCTGCACTTCCACCAGCATTTGCCCAAATTTCACATCCTCGCCGCTACGGGCCAGGATGATCGAGCCTTGGCTGGCTTCAAAGGTTTCCTTCTTGCCGGTCCCTTCGACGGTGACTTTCGTCGGGGCTTCCAACACGAGGGCATCTTCCCCGTGGCGGGTGCGGAAGGAGCGAGCCCGCAGGTTTTTGGGATATTTGACCACGCCATCAAAGGGGGCGCGGATTTGGCCGGCCACTTCCCCGGTGAACACGCCACCGGTGTGGAAGGTACGCATGGTGAGCTGGGTGCCGGGTTCCCCGATCGACTGGGCCGCAATGATCCCCACCGCTTCACCCATGTCCACCATGCTGCCGTGGGCCAGGCTCCAGCCATAGCAGGTACGACAGACGGAGCGGGCCGCTTCGCAGGTGAGGGGCGATCGCACGATCACCTCTTCCACGCCGGCCGCCTCAATTTCCTTGGCCAGTTCGTCCGAAATGTCCTGGTTGCGGGCCGCCAGCACTTCGCCGGTTTCCGGATGGATCACATCCACGGCCGCCACCCGACCCAACAGGCGCGAGCTGATCGGAATCAGAATTTTTTCGTCATCGGTCATGGCCCGCACGGGAATGCCGCGCTCGGTGCCGCAATCGATTTCCCGGACGATCGTGTCCTGGGAAACGTCCACCAAACGGCGGGTCAAGTACCCCGAGTCCGCCGTCCGCAACGCCGTGTCCACCAAGCCTTTCCGCGCCCCGTAGGAGGAAATGATGTACTCGGTGACGGTCAGGCCTTCGCGGAAGTTGGTCTTAATCGGCAAGTCGATGATTTCCCCTTGGGGGTTAGCCATCAAGCCGCGCATCCCCACCAACTGCCGCACCTGGGACAGGTTCCCCCGCGCCCCGGAGAAGGCCATCATGTAGACGGAGTTCAGGGGGTCGTTGGCCTCGAAGTTGCGAACCACTTCGTCCTTCAGGTTTTCGCTGGTGCCGTTCCAGGTGTCGATTACCTTTTGGAAGCGTTCCACTTCGGTGATTTCACCGCGCACATATTTGGTTTCGGTGCGCCGGATTTCTTCCTCGGCGGCTTCTAGGAGTTGGCGTTTGATCGGCGGAATTTGCAGATCGTCCACGCTGATCGAGACACCCGCGCGGGTGGCAAATTTGAAGCCCAGATCCTTCAGGGCATCGGCCAGTTGGGAGGTGCGGGCCGTGCCGTAGTGGGTAAAGGCCCAGGCGATCAGATTCCGCAGTTGGCCTTTGCGGATGACGCGGTTATAGAAGATGGGTTTGGTGGGTTGGTCAGCCATGATCGGTTCGATCTTGTTGCGGTGATGGGCCGGGGCAAAAAAAGGCCGATCGCCCGAGGGTGCGACACCGCCGGGGCGATCGGGTGAGGAGCAATTAGCCGATGCTGATGACGGCTTGCTGAACCGTTTGGTTAAACAGGATGCGGCCGGGGGTGGTGCGAATGTACTGGGCTAGAATCTCGCCATCGCGCTCGCGACGCAGGTTCAGGGGGCGGCGGCTCTTTTTGCCGAGGGTGATGTGGGTCACGGTTTCACCGGCGGGGATTTCGACTTCCGCGAGCGGCTTAGCCACCCGGATCGCCACCCGCTCATCGGAGATTTGCACCGCTTGGCCCGTCACGGGGGAACTGATCCCGGCCGCCAGGGCTGCGCCTTCCACCACAATGTGACCCGTCGTCACGATCGGGGTTTCACCCTTCAGGGGCACTTCGACCACCTCATTGCCCACCATCACGAACCGTTCACCGTCCGCCTCGTCCTGCTCCACCTTGCCGTGGTATTGCACCCAGACGTAGGTATGCAGGCCGACCTTGCCGCGATCGTAGGCGATCGTCGCATCGTCCAGGCTGGCAAAGTAGCGCAGCACATCGGACTTTTGGTTCGGGTTCTCCGCCGTCAGGTAGTAGCAGCCCAAGACCATATCTTGGCTCGGCGTAATAATCGGGCGACCCGTCGCCGGCGACAGCACGTTATTCGAGGCCAACATCAGCAAGCGCGCTTCCGCCTGGGCTTCCAGGGACAGGGGCACGTGCACCGCCATTTGGTCACCGTCAAAGTCCGCGTTAAAGGCCGGACAAACCAACGGGTGCAACTGAATCGCGCGGCCATCCACCAGGATCGGCTGGAAGGCCTGAATCCCCAAACGGTGGAGGGTCGGGGCGCGGTTCAGCATCACGGGGTGGCCATCGATCACCTCTTCCAGCACATCCCACACGGCGGGGTCGTTGCGCTGGATCATCTTCTTGGCGGCCTTGATGTTGTTCACCAGCCCTTGCTTAATCAGCCGGTGAATCACGAAGGGTTGGAACAGCTCGATCGCCATTTCCCGAGGCAAGCCGCACTGGTGAATCTTCAGATTCGGCCCCACCACGATTACCGAACGGCCGGAGTAGTCCACCCGTTTACCCAGCAGGTTTTGGCGGAAGCGACCCTGTTTCCCTTCGATAATGTCCGACAGGGACTTCAGCGGGCGATTGTTCGCACCCACCACCGTCCGACCGCGCCGACCGTTATCGATTAGCGCATCCACGGCTTCTTGCAACATCCGCTTTTCGTTACGGACGATGATTTCCGGCGCGAGGATCTCTTGCAGGCGCGCCAACCGGTTGTTCCGGTTGATCACACGACGATAGAGGTCGTTCAAGTCCGAGGTGGCAAAGCGACCGCCATCCAACTGCACCATCGGGCGCAGGTCAGGCGGAATCACCGGAATCACTTCCAGCACCATCCACTCGGACTTGGCTCCCGTCGCCACAAAGTTGTCAATTACCCGCAGGCGCTTGATCAGCTTGGCGCGTTTTTGGCCCTTGGCCGTGGCGATGTCTTCCCGCAGGCGTTCGGCCTCTTGTTCTAGGGGAATGTCTTGCAGCAGGCGCTGAATCGCTTCGGCCCCGATGCCCACTTCCACCCCTTCAAGATCCGAATCATCGGCGTAGAGCCGATCTTCGATTTCGATCCACTGTTCTTCGCTCAGCAACTGCTTGTAGCTCAGATCCGCCGCGTTGCCCGGATCGAGCACCACGTAGGAGTTGAAGTAGACCACCTGCTCCACATCGCGCAGGGGCATATCCAACAGGATCGCCATGTAGCTGGGAATCCCTTTCAGGTACCAGACGTGGGTGACGGGGGCCGCCAATTTAATGAAGCCCATCCGGTGGCGACGCACCCGCGATTCGGTGACTTCCACGCCGCAACGCTCGCAGACAATGCCGCGGTGGCGCACCCGCTTGTACTTACCACAGTGGCATTCCCAGTCCTTCGCGGGGCCAAAAATCCGCTCGCAGAATAGCCCGTCCATTTCGGGCTTCAGCGTCCGGTAGTTGATCGTTTCGGGCTTGGTTACTTCACCGACGATTTGACCGTTGGGCAAGGTGCGCTCGCCCCATTGGCGAATCCGCTCGGGCGAGGCGATGCCAATCTTTACGTAGTCAAAGCGCTGCTTGAGTTTCGACATGGTTGTTCGGTGGCGGTGGGCAATCAGCGGGCGGGCGATCGGCTCGATCGCCCCAATCAAACAGGGGGGCGATCGATCGCAGAAACTTACTCTTCGTCAAACCCTTCGCGGGCAAAGACCTCGTAGGTGGGGCGCGTCGGCGCGCGGCGGACACCGGGGATGTCGATCATCAAGTCCACCTCCACGTCACGGCTGGTGCCGTCGTCTTGGATTTCGCTCTTGTGAACGGCAATGTCCAGGCAGAGGGATTGCAACTCACGCATCAACACCTTGAAGGATTCTGGCGTACCCGGCCGCGGGATTGCCTTGCCCTTCACTATGGCGTTCAGCGCTTCGTTCCGTCCCTGCATGTCGTCGGACTTGACCGTCAGCAGCTCTTGCAGAATGTAGGCGGCCCCAAACGCTTCCAGGGCCCACACTTCCATTTCCCCGAACCGCTGACCACCCTGCTGGGCCTTGCCGCCCAGGGGCTGCTGCGTCACCAGCGAGTAGGGGCCGGTGCTGCGGGCGTGGATCTTGTCATCGACCAAGTGCACCAGCTTCAGCATGTAGCCCTTGCCGACGGTGACGGGGCGATCGAACGGTTCGCCCGTGCGCCCGTCGTAAACCATGATCTTGCCCGGATTGGTCGGGTCAAACAGCCAATCCTTGCCGGTTTCATCGCGGGCTTCCTGCAACTTGCCGTGGACGGCCAAGCGCGAGGCTTCCGCGCCGTACATTTCGTCAAAGGGAGTCACCTTAAAGCGCATCCCCAACTGCTCGCCGGCCCAGCCCAGTAAGCACTCGAACACCTGACCCACGTTCATCCGTGACGGCACACCGAGGGGGTTGAGCACCACGTCCACCGGGCTACCATCCGGCAAGTAGGGCATGTCTTCCACGGGCAGGATCTTGGAAATAATCCCCTTGTTGCCGTGGCGACCGGCCATCTTGTCGCCCACTTGGATTTTGCGCTTTTGGGCCACGTAGACCCGCACCACCATGTTCGCGCCCGGCGGCAGTTCGTCGCCCTGCTCGCGGGTGAACACGCGCACATCCACAACGCGCCCCTTTTCACCGTTGGGCACACGTAGGGAGTTATCGCGCACGTCCCGGGCTTTTTCGCCGAAGATCGCCCGCAGCAGTTTTTCTTCGGGCGGTTGATCCGACTCACCCTTGGGCGTGACTTTCCCGACCAGGATGTCGCCCGATTCCACCCAAGCCCCAATTCGGATGATCCCGTGCTCATCCAGTTGGCGCAGGGCATCTTCGCCGACGTTGGGAATTTCGCGGGTGATTTCTTCGGGGCCGAGCTTGGTTTGGCGCGCTTCGATCTCGAACTTTTCGACGTGGATCGAGGTGTACACGTCCTGGGCCACGAGCCGCTCGCTAATCAAGATCGCGTCTTCGTAGTTGTAGCCTTCCCAGGGCATGTAGACGACGGTGACGTTTTGGCCCAGGGCCAACTCGCCGCCTTCGGTGGAGGAACCATCGGCCAGTACTTGCCCAGCTACGACGCGCTCACCGCTGTAGACGAGGGGGCGTTGGTTAAGGCAGGTGTCCTGGTTCGATCGCTGGTACTTTTGCAGCTCGTAGGCCAGGATATTGCCCTGAGGATCCTTGACGCGGATCTCCTTGGCGGAGACGTAGACCACTTCCCCGGGGGTGCGCGAGACGATCACCATCCCGGAGTCGCGGGCGGCCTGGGCTTCCAGACCGGTTCCCACTAGGGGCCGCTCGGGCCGCAACAGGGGCACAGCCTGCCGTTGCATGTTCGATCCCATCAGAGCGCGGTTTGCGTCGTCGTGCTCCAGGAAGGGAATCAGCGAGGTGGCTACCGAGATGATTTGCACCGGGGATACGGCGATGTAGTCCACCTGGTCGGGGCTGGTGGTGGTGAATTCCTGGCGGTAGCGCACAGGGACGCTTTCGCCGAGGATGTAGCCGTTTTCGTCGATCGGCACGTCACCGGGAGCCACCCGCACATCGTCCTCTTCGTCGGCGGTCATGTAGATCGGCCGGCGATCGAGTCGAACGCGGCCATTCTCCACGGGGAACACCGGCGTGGTGATGAAACCGTAGGGGTTGACGCGGGCGTGGGTGGCCAAGGAGCCAATCAGACCGGCGTTCGGGCCTTCCGGCGTTTCGATCGGGCAGATCCGGCCGTGGTGGCTGGGGTGAATGTCCCGCACCGCGAAGCCGGCCCGCTCCCGGGTCAGACCGCCGGGGCCGAGGGCACTCAGACGGCGCTTGTGGGTCAACTCCGCCAGGGGGTTGGTTTGATCCATGAACTGGGACAGTTGGCTCGACCCAAAGAACTCCTTGATGGCAGCCACCAAGGGTTTCGGGTTGACCAAGGAAGCCGGGGTCAAGGAATCGGCATCGGAAACCGTCATCCGTTCGCGAATGATCCGCTCCAACCGGTTCAAGCCCACGCGCACTTGGTTTTGCAGCAGCTCACCCACGGAACGCACCCGGCGGTTGCCCAGGTGGTCGATGTCGTCGGTGCTGCCCAGGTCAAATTCCAAATTGATCAGGTAGTCGATCGCCGACAGGATATCCGGCGGGGTCAGCACGCGCACCGTGTCGGGAATATTCAGATGCAGCTTGCGGTTGATCTTGTAGCGGCCGACTTTGCCCAGGTCGTAGCGCTTGGGATCGAAGAAGCGCGAATCCAACAGTTGCTGACCGCCGGAGACCGTCGGCGGTTCGCCCGGTCGCAGCTTGCGGTACAGCTCCATCAGCGCTTCTTCTTCCGAGAAGTCCCCTTCTTTTTCGATCGTCCGTTGGAAATATTCCGGGTGCCGCAGCCCATCGAGAATTTCCGCCGTCGTCCAGCCCAGGGCCTTCAGCAGTACTTGCGCCGACAGTTTGCGGGTCTTGTCGATCCGCACCCAGACCATATCGTTTTTGTCGGTCTCGAATTTTAGCCAAGCCCCCCGGTTGGGGATCAAGCTGGCGGAGTAGGTGCGGCGACCGCTCTTGTCGATTTCAAACTTGTAGTAAACGCCGGGGCTACGGACAATTTGGTTAACGATCACCCGTTCCGCGCCGTTGATGATGAACGTGCCGCGCTCCGTCATCAGGGGCAAGTCGCCGATGAAGACTTCTTGCTCTTTAATTTCGCCGGTTTCTTTGTTGATCAACCGGGTGGGCACGTACATTTGCACCGAGTAGGTGGCATCCCGCCGCTTGGCTTCATCTACGTCATATTTCGGACGTTTCAGCTTGTAGTTTTTGCCGATGAAGTGCAGCTCTAACTTGCCGGTGTAGTCCGTTATGGGGGAGAAGCTATCGAGTTCTTCGATCAGGCCTTCTTCGAGGAACCAACGGAAACTGGCCCGCTGAATTTCGATCAGGTCGGGCAGCAAAAACGAAGGGGTCGTGGTCGCGAGTTTGTCGGTCATGCGTCTCCTGGGGGCGGTGATGCCAAGTGCAAACCCGTTGGCGGATGGAACGCGGGCAGCAAAACAACGGTGGCCGGGGTAGGGTGTGGCGGATCGCGAGGGCGATCGCCCGGCCCGGCGGTGGCCCTAGGCGAGGGCTAGGGCGGGAACGGGGTGGGGGTCGATCGGTTGGGGGAGTTGGAAGAGTCGGCGGGCGTTGGCGCTGGTTTGCTCGCCGAGGGCGATCGGGTCGATCGCCCGCAACGCGGCTACCTGCTGGAGCACCGAAATCACATAGGCAGGTTCATTCCGGCGACCGCGATGGGGAACCGGTGCGAGGAAGGGACAGTCCGTTTCGACCAAGAGCCGATCCAGGGGCACGGCTTGGGCCGAGGCTTGAATCTCTCGGGCGTTTTTAAACGTCACGGTGCCGCTGAAGCTGATGTAGAACCCAAGTTCCACAAACTGCAATGCCTGCTGAGGTGTGCCACCCCAGCAGTGCAATACACCCGCCGGACAAGGTTGGTCGCGCAGAACGGCAATCATGTCATCGGCTGCGTCACGGCAGTGAATGATCACGGGCCGATCGAGCGATCGAGCGATCTCGAGTTGCCCCGCAAAGGCTGCCAACTGAACGGATCGAGCCGTTGATTTGTAGAAGTCGAGGCCGGTTTCACCAATCGCCACCACTTTCGGATCGGATTGAGCCAACGATCGGATGCGATCGCCCAGCGCCTCTGTCCATTGTGCTTCGGCCTCCAGGGGATGTAACCCCACCGCGAAAAATACCTCAGGGCAAGCCTGGGCGATCGCTTGAATCGCCGAAAATTCCCCCGGATGAACGCAAGAATGAATTAACGCGTCAACGCCGGCCGCCAACCAACGCTGGCGAACGGCGCTGAAATCATCACAAAAGTTGGGGAAATTAACGTGAACGTGCGTGTCGATCGCTTTCACGGCGCGTTTACCCACCTCGACTACGGTTAAGGGCTAAGGCCTGGTGACAATCCAGGCAACTTCATGCGGCGATTGAACAACCCAGCAGTGGGTGATCAGCGCCCCAAAACCCTTAAGCAACGACAGCCTTTTTCAGGTAGCTCGCCAACTGCGACTTCTTACGAGCGCCGTTGTTAGTGTGGTACACGCCGCGTTTGACGGCCTTGTCAATTTTGCTGGTAGCGGTCGAAAGGTTGAGCTTTGCGGTTTCCAGTGCTTCCGGTGAAGGGCTGGCGGCATAGGCATCAACCGACAACAGATATTTCTTCATCAGGGTTCGCACCGCTGACTTATAAGCTTTATTACGCAGTCGATTACGCTCTGCGATCTGAACGCGCTTGATTGCAGACTTAATATTAGCCACGGTCGATCTCTTAGGATTTCGATTGCAACGTTGACACCATATCCCCTTGCTAGGGCAGTGGGGACTCCTAAACCTGACGATTTAGGCTCCTGCTTCTGTCTCCTGGTCGGGGGTTCTGCGCTTTCCTTCTAAGACGAGACTGGGTTTAGTCTCAGGGGCGTTTTGCAGGCTGACACCACTAACTCAGTGATCGAGAAGCACCGGCATTTTACCCCCCGCGTTTGGTCGATTTCGACGGAAAGGGCTACTCTTGCGGGCTTCTCAACAACTCGAAAGTTGCGGAAGACGAGAAGAGATTTAGACAGCTCTAGGAACTGTCCGGCGATCCATAATAGCACCCATGACCGGAACTCGTGCAAGTAGTCTGCAAAGTTTGTTGCAAAACCCCGATCGCCCGCCGATCGACGACCGGGGTCTCACGAGTTGATCGACAGCATCAATCGTGAGCATCAATCGCTGGCCCGTCGTTGTTGACTCGCCGTGAATCCATGGAATGGCCGATCGGGCTTAGCTCGCAACCGGTTTCGCAATCCGTGGCCGGTTGCAATCAATCCGCAAACCTATAATGATGACTAGACCGATCTCGTCGGCCGCCACGGGGCGCTGCGAGGTTGCCGAGTTGGACGACCAGGACGCGAAGACTCCATGTTGCGAATAATTACCGAATTGGCCGAGGCCCGATCGGAGCTGCGGCGGATTTGCGATCGCACCCACGATGAGCAGGTGACGCATAAGGAATCCACCGTGCGTCAGATCCTCCAAACCGTGAAGCGCCAAGGCGACCGGGCCCTGCTCGCCTATACCGAAGAATTTGACAAGCAGATTTTAACCGTCGAACAGCTTCGCGTCACGGGGTCGGAACTGGATGCCGCCTATCAGCAGGTCTCGAAGGAGCTGTTGTCGGCGATTCAGTTAGCCAGTCGGCAAGTGGAAGCCTTTCACCGGCTGCGAGTGCCTAAAAGCTGGGTGCAGTTTGGCGATCGGGAGGTGGTGTTGGGCAAGCGCTACACACCAGTCGATCGCGCGGGGATTTACGTTCCCGGTGGCCGGGCCGCCTACCCCAGCACGGTGCTGATGAATGCGATCCCGGCAAAGGTGGCGGGGGTCGAGCGAATTGTGATGGTCACGCCACCGGGGCCCGGCGGCACGCTGAATCCAGCGGTGTTGGTGGCGGCCCAGGAAGCGGGTGTGAGCGAAATTTACCGCGTGGGTGGGGCCCAGGCGATCGGTGCGTTGGCCTACGGCACGGAAACGATTCCCAAGGTGGATGTGATTACGGGGCCGGGCAATGTTTATGTGATGCTGGCCAAGGGCCAGGTCTACGGCACGGTGGGCATTGACTCCCTCGCGGGCCCGTCGGAGGTGCTGGTGATTGCCGATCGCAGCGCCGATGCGTCCCATTTGGCGGCGGATCTGTTGGCCCAGGCGGAGCACGATCCGATGGCGGCGGCGATTTTGATCACCACTGAGATGGATTTGGCCCTGAAGGTGGTGGACGCGGTGAAGGATCAGTTGACGGAGCATCCGCGCCGCACGGACACGGAAAAGGCGATCGCCCATTTTGGTCTGATCGTCGTGGTGGATAGTTTGGAAATGGCGGCGGAGCTGTCCAACGGGTTTGCGCCGGAGCACTTGGAACTGGAAGTGGCGGAACCCTGGGATCTGCTGGAGCGAATTAAACACGCGGGGGCAATTTTCCTGGGGCATTCCACGCCGGAAGCCGTGGGCGATTACCTGGCGGGGCCGAACCACACCCTGCCCACGTCGGGAGCCGCGCGGTATGCCTCGCCCCTGAGCACCGAAACATTTATGAAGCACTCCAGCATCATTTCCTATTCGGCGGGGGCGCTGGCGGAGGTGTCCTCGGCGGTGCAAGCGCTGGCGGAGGCGGAGGGGTTGCCGTCCCATGGCTATTCAATCAAGGTGCGGGGCGATCGCCCGAGCGCCGAACGATAGCGGCCCTGCTGGGCCGATCAGGTGGGCCGATCGGGGCTAGTTCACAGCTATTCAGTCAAGGCGTGGGCAAGGGGCAAGGCGATCGGGGCCGCCGCTCCGATTCGATCATCCCCACTCACGTCCAGCATCAATGTCCATAATGTTAAGTCTGATAGGAACTTGATCAAGGTTCCAGAAAGGGCGGTGTATGCTGCCCTTATCCATAGAATCGTTAGCAACTTTGGTGCAGTGTTGAAATCAGTTTTGGTGGCTCTCGATCGCTCGGCATTGTCTGAATCAGAAATTGCGATGTTGCGATCGCTCAATCTGAACGAGCAATCGAACGTGATTTTGGTTCATGTGATTCCGCCATCGAGCACGGATTTAGAATCAGGACTCGATCGCCCCCACACCGCCGCACCGGATTTGTATCGCGACATTGAAACGCATTTAGAAGCGTACCAAAAGCGCTTACCCTGTCCGAGTGCGATCGAAATTACCTGTGGCGAACCGGCCGCCGAAATTGTGCGGCTAGCGAATATTCATCGGGCTGACTTGATTATTATTGGCAGTCGTGGATTAAGCGGCATCGATCGCATTTTGCAAGGCTCCGTCAGCAGTGATGTGCTCGAACAAGCCCCTTGCTCTGTCTTGGTTGTCAAATCAAAAACGGCGGCTTAAGTTTCCCAAAAACACCCAGATTCAGCAATGGTTAGGCGGCTTTGTAACCGCCTTTTGACTGATTTGATGCTATGGCCAACATTGGTTCAAAGCAAAGCGTGGTTAATCCGGCTGTTCTGAGTTTGTTCTTCGTTCTCTACCCTGCATGTCTGCGTTTTTAGCCCAACTCAACCCTGCCCAACGTCGCGCCGTCGAGCATTACCAAGGCCCCCTGCTAGTTGTGGCCGGTGCTGGGTCGGGAAAAACGCGCGCCCTGACGTTTCGGATCGCCCATTTGATTCAGCATCATCGTGTGGATCCCGAACGCATTTTGGCGGTGACATTCACCAACAAAGCCGCCCGAGAAATGAAGGAGCGGATCGAAACCCTCTTTGCGCAACAGGAGGCCCGATCGCGCTTTGGCAAAGCCTTTGATCTGCTGCGACCCGATGAGCAAACGCGCCTGAAATCCCAGGTCTACAAAGACACGATCAAACACCTGTGGATCGGCACGTTTCATGCCCTTTGTGCGCGAATTTTGCGCTTTGATATTGAAAAATTCCAGCATCCCAAAGGCTATCGCTGGACGAAAAATTTCACGATTTTTGATGAATCCGATGTGCAAACGCTGATTAAACAAATTGTCACCAAAGATCTGAATTTGGATGACAAAAAGTTTCCGCCTCGGCAAGTGCGATTTGCGATCAGCAATGCCAAAAACCAAGGTCTATTGCCCGAGGATGTGGAACAAAATGATCCCACCTTTCGCGGCCGAACGATCGCGACGGTCTACGATCGCTACCAAGCGGCCCTCGCGGCTAACAATGCCCTGGATTTTGATGATCTGATTGGCTTGCCGGTGCAGCTTTTTCAGCAAAACGAGTCAGTTTTAGGCTATTGGCATAGTCGATTTCAACATATTTTGGTGGATGAATATCAAGACACCAACCGCACGCAATACGACTTAATTCGGTTGTTGGTGACGAATGGCGAATCCTCGGAAACCTTTGATCAATGGGATCACCGATCGGTCTTTGTGGTAGGTGATGCGGATCAGTCGATTTATTCCTTCCGGGCGGCGGATTTCACGATTTTGCTCGGGTTCCAAGAGGACTTTGGCGATCGGCTGCCCGACGATGACACGCGCACGATGGTGAAGCTGGAGGAGAACTATCGATCGCGTGAAAATATTCTGCACGTCGCCAATGAACTGATTGAGCGCAACACCGAGCGGATTGATAAAGTGTTGCGGGCCACACGCGGGGCGGGCGACCCGATTGTTTCCTACGAAGCCGATCACGAAATGGCGGAAGCCGATTATGTGGTTGACAAAATTCGCCACCTCGAACACCAAAACCCCGAATTAAACTGGGGTAGTTTTGCCATTCTCTATCGCACCAATGCCCAATCCCGGCCCTTTGAGGACGTGTTGTTGCGGTTGGGAATTCCCTACACCATGGTGGGCGGTTTACGGTTTTACGATCGCCGCGAAATCAAAGACACCCTCGCCTATTTGCGATTGCTCACCAATCCATCCGATAGTGTCAGTTTGAAGCGGGTGATTAATGTACCCAAGCGGGGCATTGGCAAAACCACGCTCGATCGCCTGGATAATGCCGCCGAGCAATTGGGTGTACCCCTGTGGGAAATTTTGAGCGATGAAACATCGGTGAAAACCATTGCCGGTCGAGCCGCTAAACCGCTGTTGGAATTTGTCAACCTAATTCAAACTTGGCAAACGCAGCTCGAAACCCAATCGGCGGCGACCATTTTGGATGGCATCTTGCAAGGATCGGGTTACTCCCGCGAGCTGGAATTGGAAGGAACCGACGAAGCGAGCGATCGCCTGGGTAACTTGGCGGAATTGGCCAACGCCATGACCCAATATGCAGAAGATACCAGCGATCAATCCCTCACCAATTTCCTCGAAAATGCGGCCCTAGCCTCCGATTTGGATGATTTGAAAGAGGGTAAAAATGCCGTTTCGCTGATGACCCTCCATGCGGCGAAGGGCTTGGAATTTCCGGTGGTGTTTTTGGTGGGATTAGAGCAGGGACTCTTTCCCAATTTTCGATCGATGGACGATCCGCGATCGCTCGAAGAAGAACGCCGCCTGTGCTACGTGGGCATCACCCGCGCCCAGGAGCAATTATTTTTGACCTATGCCCAAGAACGGCGGCTGTGGGGTGGGGCGCGCGAACCGTCTGTGCCGTCGGTGTTTCTGGGTGAGCTGCCGCCGGAACACGTGGTCAGCGAAGGGCGATCGCTCCGGCGATCGGGCCCCGCCGCCTTGGCTAGCGGTCGGCGATCGGCCGCCCCACCGGTCAGCAAAGCCAGCCCCCGGCCCAGCAAAAGCACTCCGGCCATCGCCTGGGTGGTGGGCGATCGGGTCAATCACGACACCTTTGGCGAAGGCAAAGTGATGCATGTGTTTGAAACCGGCCGCAAAATCACCATCTCCGTGCGGTTTCCCGGCCTGGGGCAAAAAATCTTTGATCCCAATCTGGCTCCCCTGCAGCGAATTGACTAGGCCAGCGATTTGCCCCGGCCATTCGGGTTGCCGCCACCCAGATTCCCCACGGGGCCGTGCGCGATCGCCCAAATCGGCTAAGATGGCAACAACTAAACGCATGTCGCTCTATTTAAGGACAGTACTGGGTGATTGACTTCGGACGAGTCATGACCGCGATGATCGTGCCGTTTGCCGAAGATGGCAGCGTCAACTATGCGATCGTCGAGCAACTGACAAACCATCTCGTGGCGCACGGAACCGACACGCTGGTTGTGTGCGGCACGACCGGTGAATCGCCAACCTTGACCTGGGACGAAGAATACGAGCTATTTCAGGTCGTCAAGCGAGCCGCCGGTGCTGCCAAAGTCATGGCCGGCACGGGGTCGAACTCCACCCGCGAGGCCATCTCTGCCACCCAAAAAGCAGCGAACCTCGGGCTAGATGGCTCACTCCAAGTCGTGCCCTACTACAACAAACCGCCCCAGGACGGATTGGCTGCCCACTTCCGAGCGATCGCCGAAGCCGTTCCCGAGCTGCCCCTGATGTTGTACAACATCCCCGGCCGCACGGGCCAAAACCTGCTGCCGGAAACCGTGGCCCAGCTTGCGGAAATTCCCAACATTGTCGCCATCAAGGAAGCCAGCGGCAACCTCGACCAAGTTAGCGCGGTTCGACGGTTGACCCCTCCAACGTTTAAGATCTACTCAGGTGATGACTCGTTGACCCTGCCGATGTTGGCCGTCGGTGCATCGGGGGTGGTGAGTGTGGCCAGCCATCTTGTGGGCGATCGAATCCAATCCCTGATTCAAGCCTTCGAGGCCGGAAAGGTCAACGACGCATTGACAGAACACTTGGCTTTGCTACCCTTGTTTAAAGCGTTGTTCCTGACAACCAATCCGATTCCCGTCAAAGCCGCCCTCGAACTCCTGGGCTGGTCTGTGGGTCAACCGCGTCTGCCGTTGCTCCCTTGTCCGGATATCATCCGCCAAGAACTGCAACAAGCAATGACTGAGTTAGGCTTGCTGCCCAACTAGCCCAATCCCCCAGATCCATCCCAACAAGATGGCCGCTTGCGTCGCTCGTTAATCTAGCCTGCTGATCTGGCCCGCTTCCTTGGTCTGGATCGCCGCCCTGTCACACAGTCCCACGCTCCCCGTCCAATTGTTCGTTGAGTTTTGGAAACGTTGGGATTGTGCCCGGCTCCTGCGATCGCCCCAGTCCCCCCCGCTCCCCATCCTCTGGACTACCGCCAACTCAGTGATTGAGACTGCGCCCTAGACAGACAAGTTTTTGGACAACTAAATAACGCATCCACCCAGTTAAGGTTGCATCCTTGAGACGTTACTCATCCAAAAGACCAAACACCCAAAATTACAATACCCCCCACATTAAGACCATCCTGATTACATCCAATTTGCATCGCCCATGCCAATCCCTAGCAGCCCCAAAACCTGAGTTGGCCAACCTTTAGCCGATCGTCTCTGCCACAGATCTTTGGCATCAATCCCGATTAGCTAGGCCCCCTTAAGCAACTAAAAATTGGCATTTAAATTCCCAACGATGATCATTCTCCTAATCGACTGAACTACATGACAGCCCATTTCATCAAGCATTTCTGGCCGATCGAATCCTTCAATCGCTTCCGTTCCGTCCCGGGCATTCGGGTTGGCCAAGCCAATCAATTTGTGGCCGACGGATAACCCCGCCATGGCGTTGGTCGCAGCGCGTGGATCGCCACCCTGAGGGTCTGTTCAGTGGACATCACTCATCACCACCTCCGGCGATTCTCCCAAACCAGTTCCCCCACATCAGCGCCGAATAGAGGTCTGATGGATGCGTGAACTCACCTGCCCAAGCGCCTGATCCAAAGTTTCCCGCAACTGAAGTCTGACCCTGATTGATCGAACGGTTGATCGATCGCGGCAAAGGCATGACGGGTCGATTGAGATCGATTTCTCAATCATTTGTTCCATCGATTCTTCTATCGATCAATCGATAAACCAATTCCTGTTCGATATTCCAACTCTACCCAAGACCCCTAGAGGCCCATGGCTCCAATTAAGAAAAAGACCAGCAACGATTTCAAAGCTTCTTCGATCGCTCCGGCTAACGGATCGGCTAACCAGTCCACGCCCCAAAGCCTGTTGGTGAATCCGAACCGCACGAATTTTTCGGCGGCTCAACCGGCGACCCAATTCATTGGCAATGGGAAACCGGGCACGCTCAAAATCATCCCCCTGGGTGGCTTGCATGAAATTGGCAAGAACACCTGCATCTTTGAATATGAAGATGAAATCATGATGCTGGATGCGGGCTTGGCCTTCCCAACGGATGGGATGCATGGCATTCAGATCGTGCTGCCGGATATGACGTATCTGCGCGACAATCGCCACAAAATTAAGGGGATGATTGTCACCCACGGCCACGAAGATCACATTGGCGGGATTGCGTTCCACCTGAAGCAAGTGGACATTCCGGTGATCTACGGCCCGCGCCTGGCGATGGCGTTGCTGGCGGACAAGATGGAAGAAGCCGGGGTGAGCGATCGCACGGAAATTCGTACCGTCGGCCCGCGCGAATTTGTGCGGGTGGGCACCAAGTTTCTGGTGGAATTTATCCGCAATACCCACTCGATGGCGGATAGTTTTTCGGTGGCGATTCACACACCTTTGGGGGTTGTGATTCACACGGGCGACTTCAAGTTTGACCACACGCCGGTGGATGGTGAATATTTCGATTTGCAGCGGTTGGCGGAATATGGCGAAAAGGGTGTTTTGTGCCTAATTAGCGATTCGACCAATGCGGAAATCCCTGGATTCACGCCGTCCGAAAAGTCAGTTTACCCGAACCTAGAACGGGTGTTCTCGAATGCGCCGGGTCGCCTGTTGGTGACGACGTTTGCATCGTCGGTGCACCGGGTGAACATGATTTTGGACATTGCCCAAAAGCAAGGCCGGGTGGTGTCGGTGCTGGGTCGATCGATGCTGAATACGATCGCCCACGCCCGCAATTTGGGCTATGTCAAATGTCAGGATGATCTGTTCGTGCCGATTCACGAACTGCAAAATTATCCCGACCACAAGGTGTTGATTTTGACGACGGGTTCCCAGGGCGAGCCGCTGTCGGCGATGACGCGGATCTCGAAGGGCGAACACCGCCAAATCAAGATTCGCAATGGCGATACGGTGGTGCTGTCGGCGAACCCGATTCCGGGCAACACGATCGCGGTGGTCAACACGATCGACCGGCTGATGATGCTGGGTGCGAACGTGATCTATGGGCGCGACAAGGGCATTCACGTGTCGGGTCACGGATCCCAGGAAGACCACAAGCTGATGATTAGCCTGACGCGGCCGAAGTTCTTCATGCCCGTCCACGGTGAGCACCGGATGTTGGTGAAGCACGCGGAAATTGCCCAGAGTCTGGGGGTTCCGGCGGACAACATGGTGATTATCGAAAACGGCGATGTGGTGGAGCTGACGCAGGATTCGATCAAGATTGGCGATCGGGTGCCGTCGGGCATTGAGCTGGTGGATGCGTCGCGATCGGGTGTGGTGAGCGATCGGGCCCTGCGCGAGCGGCAACAACTGGCGAACGAGGGCCTCGTGACCATCGCCGCCAGCGTCTACAACACCGGACAACTGGCCAGCGATCCGCAAGTGCACATGAGCGGTGTGGTCAGCAGCATCGATCCGGCCAAGCTGAAAGGCTCGATCGGGGCGACGCTGAAGAACTTCCTGAGCAACCGGTTTGAGCGGTTCGTGACCAACCCGGCGCGTCGTAGCGATGACGACATCGATTGGGGCGGTCTGAAGGTGGAGCTGGAGCGCGAGTTCCAACGCCTGCTGCGCCGCGACTTTGTGGGCACGCCCCAGGTGGTGGTGTTGGTGCAACCGATCGCCGCGCCGATTTCCGTGCGCCGCGATCGGCCCGCTCCGGCCGCGCCGACTGCCGGAACCGCCGCCAGCGCCACGCTCAACACCAATACCGCCGCGCCCGTCGCTGCCAATGCCGAGGCCGTGGACTCGGAAGCCAGCGCCGCTGTGCCGTCGGGTCGCCGCCGTCGCCGCACAACCGCTAGCGTTGCGTCGTAATGCGTCGGGATTAATCGACCAGGATTAATCGATCGGGTGCGTCATCAACCGCACCGATCACCAGCCAAAACTCAAGGGGGCCGAAGTGTTAATGCTTCGGCCCCCTTTGGCTAGGCGGCGGACGCAGGGGACGAGGCGAGGCCGTCGATCGAGTTGGCCAGCTTGTCCGCAATGCCGGCAATCCAGCGCTCATCCTGGTTGGTGTAGCTGCGGGGCGCGTTGGCTCCCAGAATTAGCACACCCCGATCGCCCAAGGGCTGGACAATCACCCCCTGGGTATTTTCGGGCAAATAGTCAAACTCAATGCGCCCCGGATAGACCTTTAGATCCACCAAATAGACCGGCTGTTGTTTGTCCAGCACCCGTTGAACGATCGGCCCCGGCTGCACCACCGCCTGCGGGCCCAAAATGCCGCGCCGCAATAGGGTGCGTCCGTCGGCATAGACCACCACCGATCGCGTCACCGTATTCGTCAGCAATAAATGGGAAGCCCAAGCCAGCTCCACCTGGAGCGATCGATCCAAATCCGGCGCAAACTCAAAGCCCTCAGCTCCCACCAAGGCCACCGCGTCGGGCAACTTGGGCTGTACCCGCTGCCAGAGCATCCCGGTCAGGATCAAAAATGCACAGGCGATCGTGCCGGCCACGTCCGATCGCGCCTGCCATTCGGTAATTTGGGGCGTGAGCACCCGGTTGGCAAACAGCCCCAGCCCGATCACGATGCCCACCCCGATCGGCAAATTTTGCAGCCAGCGATTTGTTTGCGATCGCGTCATAGCCCTGTCCTTTTTCAACGGCCGCCATCAGACAGATTAGCGCCGTTCTGGACTCGCCGCCCGATCGTCCCCCGCCTCAACCGTTGAATTAGCCCCTCCCACGACAAAGGGGCCAAGCCGTTTGGCCTCGCCCCTTTTGTGGCTGAATTTCGTATGAAGCCTGACGTTAGCGCGGCATCACACCCTAAAGCTCGTTAGCATCCAAAATTCGTTGAAATAGATAGCCCGTGCCCCGCGCCGTCAGGATCAGCTCAGGATTGCTCGGGTCTTCCTCCAGTTTGGCTCGCAGTCGCGAAATATGCACATCCACCACGCGCGTGTCCACGTGGCGTTCGGGCGTGTAGCCCCAAACCTCTTGCAAAATTTCCGCCCGCGAAAACGGCTCGCCCGATCGCGACACCAACAGTTCCAACAGGCTGAACTCCATCCCCGTCAGCCGGATCCGCTCATCGCCCTTATACACCTGGCGCTTGTTCGTGTCGATCCGAATGTTGGTGACTTGGATCACGCCCGAGCTGGGGATGCCCGACGCATGGTTTTTGTCCACCCGTCGCAAGACCGATCGAATCCGCGCCTCTAGCTCCTTGGGCGAAAAGGGCTTGACCACGTAGTCATCGGCTCCCAGTTCCAAGCCGGTGATCCGATCGGCCACATCCCCCAGCGCCGTGAGCATAATGATCGGAATGTCCGATTCTTTTCGCAGTTCCTGGCACACGCCATAGCCATCCAGCTTTGGCATCATCACGTCTAGCACCACCAAGTCTGGGCCCGCCTTCCGAAAGATATCCAGGGCTTCTTCCCCGTCGGCTGCCGTCACCACTTCGTAGCCGATCATCGACAGGCGGGTTTCCAAAATGCGGCGAATGCTCGCTTCGTCGTCTACAACCAGGATTTTTTCTTTGTGACTGTCCAAGGAGAGGCCTCCTCCAATGGCTTTAACTTTTGCGTGTTTTTGAGTCGCTATCTTTCGGCTTTTATCGCTTTATTGTACCGAGTACATTTAGGAGCGCAATTGCAACCAATGGTTTCTCTTCCGTTTTGCCGATCGTTTGCCAATTTGGCAGGCAGTCATTCAAGAATGGATTGACAAAATACTGACTCTAGGCTGGATCGAGGGGCGTTTTGACCGTGATTTTTGCACTAGGTAATTGTATTTTGCGCTGATGGCACCCTTTATTAAAAACAAGCAGAGAGTTCATCGCCGTGTTGCAACGAAATTGAAACAATTACAGAGATTTCTTAATCTATTGTGGCAACATTCTGCGCACGAAATGAGCTAGGTCAAAGGGGCGAGGAAATGGCAAAGGTCAAAACGCGCTATGTCTGCAGTGCCTGTGGCGGGGTGGAGGCGCAAATGTTTGGGCGCTGCCCGAGTTGCGGCCAGTGGGGCACGCTGGTGGAGGAACTGATTGAAACGGAGGCCCCGGCTGCCACGGGCCGATCGGCCGCGGCAGCCACCCGATCGCGCAAGGCCGGGCGATCGACGGCCCCGGCGGCCCCGATCGCGGCCCGCACCCTTGCGGAAATTCGCGAGCGGCCCCGATCGCGCTGGGAGTCGGGATTTCGGGAACTCGATCGGGTGCTGGGCGGCGGCATTGTGCCGGGATCGCTAGTCTTGATTGGCGGCGATCCGGGGATTGGCAAATCGACGCTGCTGCTGCAAACGGCCAACCAACTGGCGCGATCGCGCCGGGTGCTCTACGTGTGCGCCGAGGAGTCCGGGCAGCAGGTGAAGTTGCGGGCCCAGCGGCTGGGGGTGCAGGCTCCGACGGCGGAACCGATCGCAGATGAATTCGCGGACGATCGCCCCGCAGAACCGCCGGACGATCGGGCGGGCATGTATGTGCTGCCGGAAACGGATTTGGAACCGATTTTGGCGGAAATCGAGAGCCTGCGCCCGTCCGTCGCCGTGATTGACAGTATTCAAGCGATTTACTTGCCCGCCCTCACGTCAGCGCCGGGATCGGTGGCCCAGGTGCGCGAATGTACCTCGGCCCTGATGCGGCTGGCGAAGCGGCAGGATGTGGCGATGTTGTTGGTGGGGCACGTGACCAAGGAAGGGGCGATCGCCGGGCCGAAGGTGCTGGAACACTTGGTGGATACGGTGCTCTACTTTGAGGGCGATCGGTTTGCCAGCTTCCGGCTGCTGCGATCGGTCAAAAACCGCTTCGGCGCGACCCAGGAATTGGGGGTGTTTGAAATGGTCGATCGGGGCTTGCTGGAAGTGGCGAACCCGTCGGCGCTGTTTTTGGGCAACCGCGATGAGCGTGTACCGGGCACGGCGACGATCGTGGCCTGCGAAGGAACCCGCCCGATCGTCGCGGAACTGCAAGCCCTGGTCAGCCCCACGAGCTATTCCTCGCCCCGCCGCGTCACCACGGGTATGGAATACAACCGGCTGCTGCAAATTTTGGCCGTGTTGGAAAAACGGGTGGGCGTACCGTTGTCGCGGCTCGATGCCTACGTTTCCACGTCCGGCGGCCTGAGCGTCGAGGAACCGGCGGCGGATTTGGGCGTGGCGGTGGCCCTGGTGGCCAGCTTCCGCGATCGAATCGTCGATCCCGGCACAGTCCTGATCGGCGAGGTCGGTTTGGGCGGCCAAGTGCGCCCCGTTTCTCAACTGGAATTGCGGCTCAAAGAAGCGGCGAAATTGGGATTTAAACGAGCGATCGTCCCCAAGGGTTCCGATGTGCGCATCAAGGGCATGGAACTGATCCCCGTGGGTCGGCTGGTGGATGCGATCGGCGCGGCCATGGCCCGATCGACCGCAGCCGACGACGGGCAAGCAGCGGCGGCTCCGTAACCGATGATCCCGATCGATCTCCCCAAAAGGCTATCGATCAGAATCAGGCATTTGGCTAAACCGGCAGGGGATTGCCGATCGCCCGATCGCTCTGGATTGCCCGATCGAATAAATTGCCCAACACTGCCGCCGGCCGATCGCCGTGGGGCCAGGCAAAGGCATGGCGAAAGGCTGATTCCTGGCAGGCTTCCAGATCCTCGAAGCCAATCACGTCGAGGGTGAGCAAGGTTTCATATTCAAAGGGCAACCGTACGTTATGCAACCCCGCATTATCGGTACAAATAGCAATATCAACCCCCGCTTCAAAACAGCGATCGAAGACGATTTTTAGCTCTCGTAAATCGTCCATCGTGCCTGTTTTTAAATAGGTGGTGGGGCACACTTCCAAACATTGGCCCCGCCGGGCCAGATCCGGCAACAGTTCGGGATATTGCAAAGGAATTTGAATGCCGTGGCCAATCCGCATTAACAATGGCAATAGATCGGGACATTGGCCCGTTGGGGTTTCGTAAACGTGGCCGGTGGTTTTGAGACCCAGCGATCGCGCGAGTTCGTATAGTTCCACCCACTCGTGCAGGCGATCGCCATACAAATCATCGCCCCCGGCCAGGTCGATCGCGCAGACATACTCCCGCGATTGGGCTGCTAATTCGACGATCGCCCGGTTTACCTCGTAGGGCAACTTGACGTGCATACAAAGGATTTGGCTGGTGACGATCGGGCAATCCACCACACGGCTTGCCTGGCCCACCGTCTGCACAATATCCGCCATCCGATCGATCCGATCGACCATCGGCAAATGCTCGGGCGTGCGCAAATAGGGCGTATATCGCAACTCTAAATAGGCCAGATTTTCAAATACATAAGCCCCTCGAATCAAGCGATAGATGAAATAGGGCAACATTTCCTGGGTTTGCACACTTTCCACTAACGAATGCAACTCCAAATACTCCGCCAAGGTGTTGCGAGGGCGGGTGTAGAAATCTTCAAACGCCGCATAGTCTAAAAACTGCGTTGTCAAGTCCGATCGGTGCCGTTCAAAGTAGCGCCACAGCACCCGAGGCACGACCGAACCACCCAAATGCCGATGCAGTTCCGCATGTAACGCCATAAAAACCTCCCCAAAGGCACTGGATCCGGTGGGCGATCGAGGGTGGACTTGTCCCGATCGGGCCCTGAGCCTGTCATCTAATTCTGATCGCTGCCGATCGCTTGGGACTGGGATACTTGATTTTCCTAGTCCAAATGCCCCAGACAAGAGGCTTAAGCCCCTTGCCCCCTACGATTCGGCAACGCAAGAATCAGGGCTTGGGAAATTTGATGACAGGCCCCAAGAACCGGCGATCGTTTCGATATTTTTATTGTTGCTTAAGAAAATTAAATCGGGCGCGATCGTCCCAGCCCATTTCCCCCGGAGCGGTTTGGCCCCGATCGTCGGCGAGCTGCCCGGTTGACACCTTTACACCTCGATCCTGATAATCGTCGTTTGTGTAAACTCAAACACCGCTAAACCGTTGGCTAACGTCGTTGTAATTGGGGCCCAGTGGGGCGACGAGGGCAAAGGCAAAATCACAGATCTCCTCAGTCGGTCGGCCGACGTGGTAGTTCGCTACCAAGGGGGGGTCAATGCCGGACACACGGTCGTCGTTCAAGACCAAGTGTTCAAACTGCACCTCATTCCGTCTGGCATTCTGTATCCGGAAACCGAGTGCATCATCGGCTCGGGCACGGTCATTGACCCGAAGGTGTTGATCGAAGAACTCGATCAGCTCATCGAGTTGGGCATTTCCACCGCGAATCTGATGATTGCGGAAACCGCCCACGTGACCATGCCCTATCACCGGTTGCTCGATCGGGCATCCGAAGAAAAACGCGGTACTTACAAAATCGGCACCACCGGCCGCGGCATTGGCCCGACCTATGCCGACAAGTCGGAGCGTACCGGCATCCGCATCATGGACTTGATCGATCGCGAGGCCCTACCGGATCTGTTGCGCTGGACGATCGCCCAGAAGAACGTCATTCTCGAAAAGCTCTACGACCTGCCGCCGTTGGACGCGGAAGCAGTGATCGAAGAGTATTTGGCCTATGGCGATCGGCTGCGGCCCCATGTGATCGACGCATCGCTGAAAATTGCCAACGCCGTCAAACAAAAGCGCAACGTGCTGTTTGAAGGGGCCCAAGGCACACTGCTCGACCTCGACCACGGAACCTATCCCTACGTCACCTCCTCGAACCCGGTGGCGGGCGGGGCTTGCATCGGCGCGGGCGTTGGCCCAACGATCATCGATCGGGTGATCGGCGTGGCCAAGGCCTACACCACCCGCGTCGGCGAAGGCCCCTTCCCCACGGAAGCCCTCGACGAAGCGGGCGAACACCTGGGCGAGCGCGGCGCAGAATTTGGGACCACCACGGGCCGCAAGCGCCGCTGTGGCTGGTTTGATGCCGTCATTGGTCGCTATGCCGCGCGGATTAATGGCCTCGACTGCGTGGCGATTACCAAGCTGGACGTGTTGGACGAACTGGCGGAAATCAAAGTTTGCGTGGCCTACGAAATCGATGGCCAGCGCTGCGAAAATTTCCCGGCCGGGTCGCACCAATTCGCCAAGTGCCAACCGATTTATAAGACCATGCCCGGTTGGCAAACCTCGACCAGCAACTGCCGCACCCTCGATGATCTGCCCAAACAAGCGCTGGATTATCTGAAGTTTTTGGCGGAGTTGATGGACGTGCCGATCGCGATCGTGTCTCTCGGGGCCAGCCGCGATCAAACGATCGTGGTCGAAGATCCAATCCACGGCCCCAAACGCGCCTTGCTGTACGAAAACGGCCAAGGTTAGTCGCAAAACCCGCGGGCCCTGTAGGGGCAGGTTTCAAACCTGCCCCTACGACAATCCTGAACTTGAATGAGCTTAAAAACAGTTCCTCAGGATTGGGGAATTGGGTTTGATTTCTGTTAAAATTCCCTGGCTTTCAACGCCGACGATAGCTCGATCGCCCGCCGATTCTTGCTTGACCTAGTGCGATCGATCCCACAATAGGAGACAGTTCCATGAGCCATACGTTTGAAGCCCAAGCCCGCCCCGAAGGCAGCAAGCCCGGTGCCCTGCGCCGCGCTGGTTTGATTCCCGCCAACCTGTACGGTCACGATGGCGCAAACTCAGTGCTGCTGACGATTAATGCTCGTGATTTGGGCATGATGATGCGTACCGCCAGAGTGCGTGAAACCCCGATCGAACTGTCGGTTCCTGAACTGAACTGGAAGGGTTCTGTGGTGTTGCAGGAAGTGCAAAAACACCCCTGGAAAACCGCGTTTGTTTACCACGTGAGCTTCCTCGCCAAGTAAATGCCAACGCAGCAATGGCCCGACTATTCGGACACCATTGCTCGGCCATCGGCGATCCGTAGGGCAATTGGATTCAGTTGCCCTACGTCGTTTTTTGATTTCAAATTAGCTTTTTACGCATTTCTTTTTAGGCTTTTTTTAATCAGTTTTTTACGTATTTCTGATCGTTGATTTTTTGATCCGTTGCTGTCGTAACTTCAGGATTTCAGGAGATTTGGTGATGGATTCGAGCCTGCCGCCCTTGGTGCAACGGATGCTGCAACCGGAGTTTTATCCCCATCCGGTGCAGGAGCCGATCGCCCTGATCCAAACCCATGTGTCCTTTGTGTTTTTAACCGGTGATTGGGTCTATAAACTCAAGAAACCCGTGAATTTTGGGTTCTTGGATTATTCCACCCTGGAGCGCCGCAAGGAATTTTGCGATCGGGAGATTGAACTGAACCAGCGGGGCGCGGCGGAATTGTATGCGGGCGTGGTGGCGATCGCCCAAACCGGCGAGACCTATCAGCTCGATGAAACCGGTGAGCAACCGGCGGTCGAATACGCCGTCAAAATGCATCAATTTCCCCAAGAAGCCCTGATGAGCAGTCGGTTCGATCGGGGTGAAGTCACCGAAGCCGACATCATTGCCCTGGCGCGCGTCGTGGCAGATTTTCACCGCACGGCTCCCACCAATGATCACATCAGCCGCTTTGGTGAAATTGCCCAAATCAAAGTGTCCTTTGATGAGAACTTTGATCAGACCGTTGGGTATATTGGCGGCCCCCAAACCCAGGCACAATTTGACTTAACGAAGGATTGGACAGAAGCCTTTTTTGCTGATAACCAAGACTTGCTGAATTCGCGGGTGGCGGGCGGCTTTATTCGCAATGGCCATGGCGATTTGCACTTGGGGAATATTTGTTGGCTGAACGATCGCCCGCGCCTGTTTGACTGCATCGAGTTCAACGAAGCCTTTCGGTTTGTGGACACGATCTACGACGTGGCGTTCTTGGCGATGGACTTGGAAGCGCGCGGCCGGGTGGACTTGGCCAACGCCTTTGTGAATGAATATGCCGAGCGATCGGGCGATTGGGCGGGGCTGGCGCTGCTGCCGCTGTACCTGAGCCGTCAATCCTACGTGCGGGCGAAGGTCACGTCCTTTTTGCTGAACGATATGGGGATTCCCGAGGCCGATCGGGCCGCCGCCCACGATCGGGCCGCCGCCTACTACCGCCAATCGGCCAGCTATGCCCAGCCCCGATCGGGCAACGTGATTCTGATGTGCGGCCTGTCCGGCTCCGGCAAGTCCACCATCGGGCGACAGTTGGCGCGGCAATATAACGGGATTCAGATTCGATCGGACGCGGTGCGCAAACACCTGGGCGGCGTGCCCCTCGACGAAAAAGGCTCGCCCTCGCTCTACAGCCCCGATATGACCGATGAAACCTACCGTTGCCTGCTGCAATTGGGGCTGGACTTGGCCGAGCGCGGTGAAACGGTGATTCTCGATGCCAAATACGATCGCGTGGCCCTGCGCAAAGCGGTGATCGAAGCCACCCAAGACCGCGAGTTGGATTTGGAAATTGTCCACTGCACCGCCCCGATCGAGGTGCTGCGCGATCGGCTCAACCTCCGCACCGGCGACATTGCCGATGCCACCGCCGACCTCCTCGCCAGCCAAGTGGCCCGGTTCGCTGCCTTCACCCCTGAGGAACAACAGTGGGTGCGCACGGTAGACACATCCCAAGGGCGCGATTTAAAGTTGCAATAGCTTTTCCTTCCGGCGGCGGGCCCTTGGTCGCTCGCCCCGATCGCCCCTATCTCCATTACCGTGAGCTATCTGTATCAAGGTTTAATTTGGCTCCTGCTGTTTTGGTTGGCCCTGGTCGGCGTGGGCTACAGCACCCTTGCCGCCCTCGTGCTATCGATCTTTGGGGGCGCAGCCGGCGCAATCATCACCGTGTGGTGGCAACAACCCGCTGGCGATCCGGTTGTGACGCGTCGCACCTTCGATCGAGTCGAACGCGCGCCCATGCCGTTTTCCTACGAAACCCTAGAATCATCGCGGGCCAAGCGTTGGGCCCGTCGTCGTCGGCAATCAAGCTGGATCAACCGCTGGCTCACGGTGCGCCCTCGCTAGCGCGCAATGGCCCCTAGCTCAACCCCGGCCCGCGATCGGGCCGGCCACTCCAGCTTGGTCAATCCAGCCTGGCCACTCCGTGCATCAGGGGCGATCTAGAACTCAATCACCAATCCTCAATCCCAGGATCGGTTTGGGCGGATTGGGACATGGGCGTTCAAGCACCGAGAAGGAGACTCATCGTGTGGCAATGGGGCCAAGGGCGAGATCAGCGTTCCCGATGGCAAACCCGGCGGGTAGCCGATGGATTACTGGTGATGGCGGTGGCGGGGGGCGTGCTGTTGGTGCGCCAGTGGGGCTGGTTGCAACAGTTGGAACTGACGGCCTATGACTGGCTGATGCGATCGCGATCGGCCCCCACGCTGCACGATCGGGTGGTGATCATCGGGGTAGACGAGCCGGATATGCGGCTTTTGCAAGCCTGGCCCGCCCGCGATCACGATTTAGCGGCCTTGCTCGAACGGTTGGTGGCGGCGCGGCCGGCGGCGATCGGGTTGGATATCTATCGCGATTTGATCCTACCGCCGGGTACGGAACGGCTCGATCGGGTCTTTCGCCAACCGGACGTGCCGATCGTCGGCATCCAATTAATGCCCGACGCGGAAAACAAGGGCATTCCCCCAGCCCAAACCTTGGCCAGCCGCGATCGGGTGGGGTTTAACAACATCATTGTCGATCCCGATCGGCTGGTGCGTCGCCACATTCTCTACTGGTGGCACACGGATCCGAAAACCCAACAGCGCCAAGTTCACCAAAGTTTCGCCTTTATGCTGGTGCAGCATTACCTGCAACAGCGCCAGATCCGCCTAACCACGACCGATCGCCCCGAACAACTGCGCCTGGGCAAACTGCTGCTGACACCGATTGATCAGAACAGCGGCGGCTATCGGGGCATTGATGCCGGGGGCTATCAAATTTTGGCGGATTGGCGGGGCCCCGCAGGAACCATCCCCGTCATTTGGTGGCGCGATGTGGTGACGGGGCGCGTGCCACCCACCCAACTCAGTGGGCGCATTTTGGTGATTGGGGCCATGACCGAAAGCCTCAAGGACTACGCCTACACGCCCTACAGCAACCAGGGGCGGGCCTCGGCCAAACCGGTCTTTGGCGCGGAGTTGCAGGCCCAGACGATCGAACAATTGCTGGAGTCAGCGATCGAGGGTCGCCCGCCGATCCGCACCTGGCCCGAAGCGATCGAACAACTCTGGATCCTGATTTGGACAGGCATCGGGGCGATCGCCGTCAAGCGGACTCACTCGATCGGCCAAGCCACCCTGCAACTCAGCCTCATGGTCGTCAGCCTCGGCGGCCTCACCGGCCTGAGTCTGTGGTGGGGCTGGTGGATTCCCAGTGTGCCCGTCGGCCTCGGCATGATTGGCAGTGCAGGAATCTTGCTGTTCGTGGCGGCCCAACGCCAACAGGAACAAGGCCGATCGACCCTCTTTTTTCAACAGGTGCTGGCTGCGATCCCCGAACCCCTGTTTGTGAAAGATCAGAACCACCGTTGGATTGCCGTGAATCCAGCCTTTTGCAACTTTATGGGGTTTCCCGCCGAAGCCCTCTTGGGCAAAACCGCCGAAGACGTGTTGCCCACCGAGCTAGCCGCCACCCTGACCAGCGAGGATCGCCGGGCGATCGAACAATTGGGACCCCACAAAACCCAACTCTCCTGGCCCGACTCCTTTGGCCAAGAGCGGACTGTGGAAACCAAGCGCACCTTGCACCGCGATCGGGCCGGAAACTGCTTCCTCGTCGGTGTGCTGCGTGACATCACCGAGCAATGCCGCGCCGAAACCCAACTTCGCCGCACCGCCGCCGAACTGCGCGACTACACCCAGCAACTGGAACTGGCCCACGACGTGCTGCAATATCAAGCCCGCCACGACGGCCTAACCGGTTTAGTCAACCGCAAATATTTTTACGAACGGCTGGAAGTAGCCTTGCAGCAGGCCCACCAGGAGCAATTCATGGGAGCCGTGCTGTACCTCGATCTGGACGGGTTCAAGGCGGTGAACGATACCCTCGGGCATCGGGCCGGCGACTTGTTACTGATTGAGTGCGCCCAACGCTTGACCCAAAACCTGCGGGGCAGCGACACGATCGCCCGCTTTGGCGGTGATGAGTTCGTCGCCCTGTTGCCTGCGATTCCCCAGGGCGAGGTGGCGGTTCGGGTGGCCGAAAAACTGTTGAGCGCCGTCAGCAAGCCCTACAACGTCGAAGGGTGTGAATGTCACATCACCGTCAGCATCGGCGTGGCGCTCTTTCCCCAGGACAGCGACACCAGCGATCAATTGATTGAATATGCCGATGCGGCGATGTTTGCGGCCAAGGGCTTGGGCAAAAATATTTTCCAGCTTTACGCAAATGTGTCAGTCCAGCCTGAACCGCTTGTGTCTGAACCGCTTGCGTCTGAACCGCGCTTGCCTGAATCGCGCGTGCCCGAACCGCAGGGCCAGGGCTAGGGCCAATCATCAACTTCCGTGGTGACAAGGGCTGACCTTCCCAGCCCAACCACCCGAGACAAGGGGCTTCAGCCCCTTGCCCCCCACGATCCCGCAACGCAAGAATCAGGGTTTCAGGGATTGGATGACAGCTCCTAAGCCCCTTGCCCTCCACGATCGGGTCACGGTGGAATCAGGGTTTGGGACGATCGGGTGATCACGTCTAGCGCGAGAACTTCGGCCCCAGACCGATCGCCCCGGCATAGACTGCCCGATCGCCCAGTTGGTCTTCAATCCGCAGCAGGCGGTTATACTTCGCCACCCGCTCGCTGCGGCAGAGGGAACCGGTTTTGATTTGGCCCGCGCGCGTGGCCACGGCCAGGTCAGCGATCGTCGTGTCTTCCGTTTCGCCCGACCGGTGGCTAATCACCGATCGCAGCCCGCTGCGGGTGGCCAGGTCGATCGCTTCCAGGGTTTCCGTCAGCGTGCCAATTTGATTCAGCTTGATCAAAATCGCATTCGCCGCCTTCAGCTCAATCCCCTTTTGCAAGCGCGTCGGATTGGTCACAAACAGGTCATCCCCCACCAATTGGGTGCGGCCGCCCAGGCTGGCATTCATCGCCGCCCAGTTGTCCCAGTCATCCTCGCTCAGGCCGTCTTCGATCGAGACGATCGGGTATTGGCTCACCAGCTTGTCCAGATAGGCGATCGTCTCCGCCGGGCTGTGCGTCGCCCCGTCAAAGGTATAGTTACCGCCCTTATACAACTCCGTCGAAGCCACATCCAGCGCCAGCGCCACCTGCTCGCCTGGTTTGTAGCCCGCCTTCTCGATCGCCGCCACCAGCAGATCCAACGCCTCCTGGTTCGATCCCAAGTTCGGCGCAAAACCGCCCTCGTCGCCCACACCCGTCAGCAAGTTCTTATCCTTCAACACCTTGCTCAGGGCCGCAAACACCTCCGCTCCCCAGCGCAGGGCTTCCGCAAAGCTACTCGCGCCGTGGGGCACGATCATGAACTCTTGGATGTCCACATTGTTGTCCGCGTGGGCCCCGCCGTTGATCACGTTCATCAGGGGCACGGGCAACACGTTTGACAGGGGGCCGCCCAGGTAGCGATAGAGCGGCAAACCCGCCGTGGCCGCCGCCGCCTTCGCCGTGGCCAAGGACACCGCTAGGATCGCATTTGCACCAATTTTGGACTTATTCTGCGTGCCGTCGAGTTCGATCATGGCCAGGTCAATGCTGGCTTGATCGAGGGCATCCATGCCGTACAGTTCGGGGGAAATTTGCTCTTCAATATTTTCAACGGCCTTCAGTACTCCTTTGCCGCCGTAGCGTTTTGGATCGTCATCCCGCAGTTCGTGGGCTTCAAAGGTGCCGGTGGATGCGCCGCTGGGAACCTGGGCCAGGCCGGTGACACCCGATTCGAGGGTGACTTCGGCTTCGACGGTGGGACGACCCCGCGAATCCAAAATTTCTCGCGCGTGAATTTCGACGATCCCCGTGTCGGTCATTTCCATGCGTTTTCTCCAAATCCAAAAGCGAACTCGATGCGGGCCGTTGGGAGGGGCGTGATGCCCCGCGATCGGGCGGCAAAGGGCGATCGCCCCATCCGGCGGTCAATTGCCAAAATCAGAATAAGTCTTCATGGGTCGTTTGCGCGGGTTTTGCCCCGCCAACCCGGGAACCATTGTTCAGGAGTGGCGATCGACTTTGCTGCATCAGCGGTTACGGCCGCGATCGCGCGTTCCTGCCCGAGGATTGTCCAATCGCGGGGAGCGTTCCTCCGTTCAGGCGGCGGTCGATGGGTTAAGCAACCGTGCCCAAGGATTGGACTGTGGCGGAATTTCCCAGCGATCGCCCGCCGAAAATCCCCTACACTGAAAGCGACTGCCGCCCGCGGCCCCAAGTCCCGATCGCCCCAGCCCATCAACGCCGATTGGGAAGCCAGTAAATTGGGAACCGATGAAAAATCGTTGCCCTTGGGTCGCCCGGTGCCACTTCACTCACTTACCCCGCCCGATCGCCTGAATGCTGGTTAAAGCCAAGCCCCAGCCCCCGGCCCCCCGTTGGCAAAAACCCCGCTATTCCAGTTGGGAACGACAGAAAGACGTGACGATCGCGATCGGGCGATTTGCCTCCGCCCTGTGGTGGGATCGCGTGCGCGGCCGCAACAGCAGCACCCAGCGTCTGCGGCGGGCCCACTGGCTGGCCGAAACCCTCGTTAACTTGGGCCCCGCGTTCATCAAAGTCGGCCAAGCCCTCTCCACCCGCCCCGACCTGTTGCCGGGGGAATACATCACCGCCCTCAGCCGCTTGCAAGATGCCGTGCCCCCCTTCAGCACGGACTTGGCGATCGCCACGATCGAAGCGGAACTGGGGCAACCCCTCAAGATCCTGTTTGCGGAATTTGACCCAGAGCCGATCGCCGCCGCCAGCCTGGGACAAGTCCACCGGGCCGTGTTGCACGAAGGCGACCAGGTGATTGTCAAAATCCAGCGCCCCGGCCTCGAACCCCTCTTTGACCTCGACTTCAAGGTATTGCGACGGCTGATCCATTGGAGCGAACTCTTTTTTCCCTGGACGCAACAATACGATCTGGAATCGATCTATCAAGAATTTTTTCGGGTTCTCTATCAAGAAATTGACTACGTTCACGAAGCCCACAACGCCGATCATTTTCGCCACAACTTCCAAGAATTCCATAACGTGCGGGTTCCCAAAGTTTATTGGCCCTACACCACCTCGCGAGTGTTGGTGATGGAATATTTACCGGGCATTAAGGTGGATGATTGCGAATCTCTCAATGCCCGAGGAATCGACACCAAAAAGCTAAATCAACTGGGCGTTTTTTGCTATCTCAAACAACTGCTTCAGGATGGATTTTTTCAAGCAGATCCCCACCCTGGAAATTTGGCTGTCACCAATGATGGGGCGCTGATTTTCTACGACTTTGGGATGTTCGTGGAGGTCAAATCCCTCGCAAAAGATCAGATGCTCCAAACCCTATTTGCGGTCTTGAAAAAAGATAGCGAATCGGTTTTGGAATCGCTAATTTCGATGGGATTAATTGAGCCGGTGGCCGATATGCGGCCGGTGCGCAAGTTGTTGCAGTTCACGCTGGAACGCTTCGCCGAGCGCCCGGTGGATGTGAATGCCTTTGGGGAAATGCGGCGGGAAATTGCCACGCTGTTTGAGCAGCAGCCGTTTCGCTTGCCGGCCCAAATGACCTACATTCTCAAGTCGATTACGACGCTGGATGGGATTGCGCGGCGGTTGGATCCGGAATATAACCTGATTTCTCTGGCCAAGCCGTTTGTGAAGCAGTTGGCGGGCATTGATGTCAACCAAAGTCTGACGGAGGGACAGTCGCCGAGTCGATCGCAAAAATGGCTGGGGCTGGCAAAGTTGGCGCTGGATACGGTGCAGGCGCAGCTCAGTCGCCCGAACCCGACGGTGCTGGCGATTCAGCGGCTGGAGCAGCGGATTGAGCGGGGGGAGCTGGAGTTGCGGGTGCGATCGGGCGATACTGATCGGGCCCTGAAGCGGCTGAACCTGACGATCGAATGCTTGATGTACACCTGTTTGGCGGGGTGTTTGCTGCTGAGTGGGACGGTGCTGCTGTTGGGGCCGTTGGCCCACTGGGCGGCGTTTGTGTTTGCGGGGGCGGGGGTGACGGCGGTGCTGCTGGGGCGATCGATCCTGCGGTTGTCGATGCGGAAGCGGCTCGATCGCCTGATGGATTAGCGATGGCCGATCGGGAACGGATTTTGGGTCTCGATCCCGGCTTGGCGATCCTGGGCTTCGGGGCGATCGCCGTGCCGACGCACCAGGGCCACAGTCGCGATCCGGAGGCGATCGAGCTGCTGGACTTTGGGATTATTTCCACGCCTGCGGGCCAGGACATTGGCGATCGGCTGGTGACGCTGCACGACGATTTGCACGCGGTGATTGACCACCTGCAACCCGATCGGGTGGCGATCGAAAAGCTATTTTTTTACCGGATGGGCAACACGATCGCCGTGGCCCAGGCCCGGGGTGTGGTGCTGCTGGTGCTGGCCCAGCGGGGCTTGTCGTGGGTGGAGTTCACGCCGGCCCAGATTAAGCAGTCCCTGACCGGCTACGGCAACGCCAAGAAACCCGAGGTGCAAGCGGCCGTGGCCCGGGAGCTGAATTTGGAGCGGTTGCCCAAGCCGGACGATGCGGCGGATGCGTTGGCGGTGGCGATTACGGCCTGGTTCGATCGCGCGGGCTAGGCCCCGATCGCCCCACCTTTACGCCTTGGCCAAAACAGGATAAGACTCAAGCAGGTTCGATCGGTCGATCGGCCCACCATGCCCAATCCGGTTGCAACCGGACACCCGTTAGGAAACTCTCAGTCCATGTCAGATGCATCCACGGCCGCTTCCGAAACCGACGTTCTGATTGTGGGGGCGGGGCCCGCTGGCGTGGCGGCTTCCCTGGCCCTGAGCCAACGCGGCATCGCCCATACCCTGGTCGATCGCGCCACCTTTCCTCGCAATAAGGTCGATGGCAATGCCTTTGGGCAGGATTTGTTGGCGGCGCTCGATCGGCTGAATCGGGCGGACATTGTGCAAGCCCTGCTGGCGAGTCCTGACCTGCTGCCCTGTCCGGCGGGGGCTTGGCTGTTTGGCGATCGGGGCAATCGCTACCAACCCCGGCTGCCCGCATCGTCCGGCCAGCCCAGCATCTACACCATGGATCGGCAGGCGATGGATGCGCTGCTGTTGGGGTTTGTGGATCGATCGACCGTGGATTTGCGCCTGGGCCGCGACGTGGTGGCCCTGCAAAAGGAGGGCGATCGGCTGGCGGCGGTGCTGAAGGTGGACGATCGCACGGAGGTGATCCGCACCAAGCTGGTGATTGGCGCAGACGGGGCCCGATCGCGCGTGGCCAGCATTTTGCTGAACCGGGTGGAACCCACGGCAGACATGGCCTTGACGATCCACACCTACTACCGCAACCTGGCGGGTTTTGAGGAACCCCACATCGAAGCCCACTACGTCCAACCCCTATTGCCGGGATTTTTGTTCATTGCGCCCCTGGCGGACGGTCGGTTCAAGGTGGGCCTGGGCACGCGGGCCGAGCGCCTGGGCAACAATGCGGATCAATTGGAACAGTGGCTCGATCGGCTGATTACCGAAAAGCCTTGGCTAAAAGAGCGATTTGCGGGGGCGGAACGGGTGGCCGCAGTCGAAGCCTGGCCGATGACCTTCGGCGGCACGAAAAACTTGGCGCGATCGGGCGATAACGTCCTGCTGGTGGGCGACGCGGCGGGCCTGTGCAATCCCCTCACCGGGTTTGGCACGGCCAAGGCGATCGACTCCGGGCGCATGGCCGCCGCCGTGGCCGCCGCCGCCCTTGGGGCCAAGCAGTTCGATCGAGCCACCCTGGCGGCCTACGATCGCGACCTAGAACGCGCCTTCGATCGGGAATTCAACATCGCCCGCCGTCTCAACACCTGGAACGAATCGGCCTGGTTGATGAACTTTGTCACCGGGCGATCGATCCCCCGCCGCCTCATGTCCCTCGCCAAAGGATCGCGTCGCCTCAAGCAGCTCGTCCAGGTCTAGCGTCTAGCACACCGCCACTTCCGCCACCCGCGCGGGCAAGCCCCACTCCGCCGGCTCAAAGGCCGCCAGCGACGGCAAAATCGCATCGGCCCGCGCCAGGGTCGATCGCTCCAGCCCCGGATCGGGAATCGCAATCACCGACATCCCCGCCGCCCGGGCCGCCTCCACCCCGGCCGGCGCATCCTCAAACACCAAACATTCGCGGGGATCGGCTCCCAACCGGCGGGCCGCTTCTCGGAACAAATCCGGAGCGGGCTTGGCCTGGCGCACACCGGGATCGTCGCTCAGCACCGTGCAGTGAAACAGGCGAAACCAGTCGCGGTGGGGCGCGGCTTTCCAGGCAAAGGGGCCACGGCTGGAGCTGGTGGCGATCGCCTGGGGCACACCCCACTGATGCAGATGGCGAGTCAATTCCACCGCCCCCGGCATCGGCCGCGCCACGGGTTTCCACTCCGCCACGAGCGATCGCCGCTGCCGCAACATTTCTTCAGGACTAATCGGCAACCCTAAGGCCTCCACCAGCAGCGCCGATGACGTGTGGGCATCGCGTCCGGCAATTTGCCCGCGCACACCCGGATCGTAAACGCAACCATATCGATCGGCGATCGCCTGATTGACCGCCTCATTAATCGATTCCGTATCCAGCAACAAACCATCGAGATCGTAGATGACGTGGGTGATGCGAGGGCGAGCTAGCATGGCGAGATTTTGAGGGGCGCGATTTCCAGGGACTGTCTGAACGGTAGCAAAAATTGCACAACTCCCCGCAAGTCCCACGGACGATCGGCCAGAAAACTTGACGAACCGATCGCCCGATCCCCGTGCCCGCCGATCGCCTCCCGATCGCCCTCGACGGTTGGCGATCGCGCCTGACGGTTGGAGATCGGTAAGATAAGCGATAGGTGTTTTAGGCCCCAAGATGACCCCGGACGATCGCGATCGCGTTGCGGCATTCCTCAAAAAATGGCAAGGCTCGGAAGGCAACGAACGGGCAAACTATCAATCATTCTTTGGGGATTTGTGCATCGCCTTGGGCGTAGCAGGGCCGCCACCGAAGGGAACGGTTCCCGGCGATCCCTACTGCTTCGACAAGGATATTAAGTTCTACAGCGACAAGGCCGAATCCACACGATTTGCGGATTTTTATAGAGCGTGCCATCAAATGAAGTGGGATTGAAGCTGAAACGACGAATTTTCCCAACTCAACCGCCCCAGACAAGATGCTCCAGCCCCTTGCCCCCACGATCCGGCAACGCAAGAATCAGGGTTTTGGGTATTTGATGACAGACCCTAAAGCCCCTTGCCACCGAGATTTCGCAGCGGCAGAATCAGAGTTTTGGGGATTGGATGATCGCCCCTAGGCAACTGCCTAAGTCCTTGAGGCTCCAGACATCAAGCTAATAAGTATACATAATCATTTAAACATCCAAACTAGAACAATTGTAAGTGAAACTGTTATTTCTGAAACTTCTCAATACATGACTATTTTTCTGTCTTCATTTAAGTCGATTCTATTGACAATAAACTTATTGACGCTATTAGTATTTAAGTTAGGAGATTGTGACGAGCGATAGGCTTGCAGACGATTCTAGAAGACTCTAATTCTGCACTGAAGACGGTTCCATCAACCAGTCGATTCACAGGTTGATCCACAAGTCAACAAAATCAGATGCATTATAAAAACTGTCTATTGACGGGAATAAAGCGGTTGGCTTGAGGAAGCGAGAAATGGATCATGATAGTATCCTGATTTGTGGCAACAATTTAGATGGGAGCTGGCAATGATTGCCGAAAAATATTGCCCTAAGTCTTGCAGCGTGATGATCAAAATACCGAGGAAGGTTTGGCTTGTCTCAAGTTTTATGAAGCTGGTAAAGGCATGAGTTTCCAATAAATTGACAGGACGCTGATACCTGATAAACCGAGGATGATAGAGTTCAATGACATACCAAAAAACACGTAAAGCAATGTAAAAAACGGCACATTGTATTTCAAGCTAAGTTCTAGCCAACTTGGCGTATAACTCTTGATCTTGAATGCTGTAGACAGGTTTTGGCGAATTTCAAGTACAAGTCAATCCGTTGTAGCTGATTTTTCTGAGTTTGCCAAATTGGCAAAACAAGAAATTTTCAAGTGTCTTATCATCGGATAGCTAATGCCAGATCATCCAAACTCTCAATAGAAGCTAAGCTGACCTTGGTATTGGGTCGTTTCTACCGATTCTTCATATTGATGAAGTAACTAATGATCGGTTCGGGATCGGTTTGGGATCGGTTTGGGAACTGAGCTTTAATCAGCAGTTAAAGGCTTGAGTGCAATTCATCAGGGCGATCGATTGTTTAGGAGTGTGACACTTGTGGTGAATGGAGATCGGACTGTGGGGGGTCGATCGCCAAAGTGGCGCGATTCGCAGCGTGTTCAATCACAATGTCCTGGACAATTTCCTTGGCAATTTCATAGGTTATGGAAATCAGTGTGGAAATCAGTCCTGATACCGATCGCTTGGACGGGTTTGGGACTGAATCAGTCGGCGATCGCTCAGTCGGTGATGCCAGCGGTGCAGTCCCAGATGGCTGCGCCCACTTGGCAACAACCGCCCCGCCCGATCGATCGGATGTTGAATGCTCCGATGTCGCCAATTTTTGCCGTGTCGCCTAATCATCGCTACGCAGTGGAACTGGGACAGCCGGGGTTGGGGCCGATCTCGAAGCTGGCGCAACCGGAAGTGGCGTTGGCAGGGCTGACCATCAACCCCAACACTAACGGGCCATCGGTGTCCAATATCTATCGCTGGGTGACGGTGGTGAATTTGGCTACGGGCGATCGGCGGGCGGTTTCGCTGCCGCTGACGATCGAGCTGAACAATTTGCGGTGGTCGCGGGATGGTCGCTACTTAGCCGCAACGAATGTGAGCGATCGCGGTCTGGAGCTGTGGGTGATTGACTTGGACACGGCCACGGCTCGCCAACTCACGGGGCCAATTTTGAATGGGGCTTATGGTGTGCCCTGCAATTGGCTACCGGGCAATGGGGGTCTGGTGTGTAAGGTGATTCCGGCTGGTCGAGGCGCACCGCCAGCCTCACCACCGGTGGCCATGGGGCCGATCATTGAGGAAAATGATGGCCGGCGCGCTCCCGACAGAACCTATACGAATCTGCTGAAGAATCCCCACGATGAACGGCTGCTGGCCTATTACCTAACGGCGGCGATCGAGCGGATTGACCTCCAGGGGGGGCGATCGACCTTGCTGGGGTCTGATCTGTATGACGAAGTGACCCCTTCGCCCGATGGTCAATACCTGTTGGTGGAGACGATTCGCCCACCGTTTTCCTACAAAGTGCCGATCGAGCGGTTTCCCCGTGAGGTGTCGTTGTATGACATCGCTCGTCAGCAATCGTCGCCCTTGGCCAGGCTCCCTTTGGCCGATAATCTTTCCCTCAGCTTTGACGCGGTGCGATCGGGGCGGCGGGAGTTTGGCTGGCGCACCGATCGGCCGGCCACGCTCTATTGGGTCGAAGCCCTGGACGGTGGCAACCCCGAGCAAGGGGCGACCGATCGCGATGCTCTGTATACCCTCGACGCAGCCACGCCCGATCGGTCTCCCACTCGCCTGTGGCAATCGACCTTTCGCTTTCGTCGCGTTTGGTGGGGCAATGATCAAACAGCCCTGATCTCCGACTTTTGGTTTGACCAGCGCCGCACCCGCCTGTGGCAAGTGGCCCCCGGCAATCTGGCAGCGACCCCGACCCTGCGAGTCGATCGCAACTACCAAGATCGCTACCACGACCCTGGCGAACCGATCTTGACCCAAGGCCCCTATGGCATGGACGTTTTGCGGATTGATTCGACCAATCCCCAACAGCCCGCGCTTTATTTTGCCGGCGAAGGCGCATCGCCCCAGGGCATTTACCCCTTTCTCGATCGCTGGAATTTAGCCACCAATCGCGTCGATCGGCTGTGGCAGGCAACCCATCCGTATTACGAATACGTCGTGGATTTATTGGACAACGGCCAGCAATTTATTACCCAACGCCAGTCCCAAACCGAACCGCCAAACTACATACTGCACGATCGCCGATCGCCCGATCGGCCCAGCATCCGCCCCCTCACCCAATACCCCGACCCGATTCCCGGCCTGGCCGGCATCCAAAAGGAAATCGTGCATTACCAGCGAGCCGACGGCGTGACCCTCTCGGCCACCCTTTACCTGCCACCGGGGTACAAACAGGAACGAGACGGGCCGCTCCCCATGCTGTTTTGGGTTTATCCGGAGGAATACGCCGATCGCAACACCGCCGGCCAAGTGAGCATTTCCGCCAACACCTTCAGCCGGCCCCAGGGTGATTCGCCACTGTTCCTGTTGGCCCTGGGCTATGGCATTTTGCTGAACCCCAGCTTGCCGATCGTCGGAGAAAACGGCGCAGAACCCAACGACACCTATATCGAACAACTGATCGCCGGGGCCCAAGCCGCCGTGAACTACGTCACTGGGCGAGGCATTGCGGATCGATCGCGCCTCATGGTGGGGGGCCATTCCTACGGAGCCTTCACCGTCGCCAACCTGCTCGCCCACACCAATCTCTTTAAAGCAGGCATTTCCCGCAGCGGAGCCTACAACCGCACCCTCACGCCCTTTGGCTTCCAGGGTGAACAGCGCACCTATTGGCAAGCTCGCGAAACCTACAACCGCCTGTCCCCCTTCACCTTTGCCGATCGGATTAATGAGCCGCTGTTGCTGATTCATGGCCAAAAGGACTCGAACCCCGGCACATACCCGATCCAAAGCGAACGGATGTATGACGCACTCCGGGGCTTAGGAGGCACGGCACGCCTGGTGCTGTTGCCCTACGAAGATCACGGCTACGAATCCCAGGAAGCCACAGGTCAAGTCCTCTGGGAAATGGCCCGTTGGTGCGATCTCTACATCGGGACTTCCACGGTGCAACGACTGCGCACCAATCTCCAGCAGGCCCATTTGCACCCGTAGGAGACTGACGTTTGGGAGTGGGGGCCGGAACCGGAGCGATCGCCCCCGGCTGCTAAAGCACTTCGTGGGTATAGGCGTGTTGCTTCACATTGTCTTCGGGGCGCACGACGCTGCTGGCATTCAGCACCCGCTTGCGCTCGACCGAGTGGTTTAAATCCGATCGCCGTTCTCCGATCGGGATATGTTGTTGGGCGGCGGGGCGACTCTTATAGGTGCGGGCGGCGGCCAACGCGCGCTGACCAAAGTCCACACACCAGTTCGCCGTTTCTGGAAAGCCTGCCGGCACAGCTCCCGACTCGTTGGCCGTCAAGGCCACCTCGATCGGCATTGACATCACCCACTGATAGGACGTGGGAATGCCCTGCACAATCGTCTCCAGGGCCGCCGACGGAATGGGTTCAATCAATTCCAACGATTGAACGTCGCCTTCTTCCTTCACAAAGCAGGTGGCCAGCCCGAGGACGATGTAATCCTGGGGGCTGAGATCGGGCGCATTTGACAACACGGAACTCATGGCAAGTTGCAATCGAGTTGCAAACGATAGGCAAGGGGGTTGAGGCCGCAATCGATCGAACCGGTGGGGACTGGCGACACGATCGATACGTTCTGATCCAGCTTAGGGCAGACATTGCGATCGTGGACGGCCTACAAATCGCCCAAACCCAAGCCAATCAAGGCCCCTAGCACGCTCATCACTCCACAGTTCCTTCCAATTTGGTTCAGATTTAGTTTGGGCTTTGTTTGGGCTTTGATTGGGCTTTGTTTGGGCTTTGATTGGGCTTTGTTTGGGCTTTGATTGGGCTTTGATTGGGCTTTGATTGGGCTTGTTTGGGTTTTGACTGGGTTCAGATCAGGTTTTGATCAGGTTTTGATTGAGCGCGGGTTCAGATTGGGTTCAGACTGAGTTCAGCATTCACGCATGGTGCGCAACAGCCCCAAAACCGCTAATCCACCGCTGATTTGCGACGTATTCGCGACGTAATTTAATGCCAATCCGGAGCCAATCCGGAGCCAATTCGGGGCCAATCCGGGGCCAATCTACCGCTAGTCCACTGAAGCACCCGCATTGGGGCGTGAGGGCTAGACAGACGACTCGAACCCTTGGGCGATCGCCCCGGATCGATGATTCAGTTGAAATTTGCCACAGCCTTTACGGAGTCAGCGATCGAGCCAGCCAGTCAGCCAGCCACGCGGCCCGTCATGTTAAGTTATTTGCCAACCGGCGGGCCGCATCCCCTCTCCTGCACCGACGGGCCAGCGACGAGGAGAAGCTGTGAGTCAATCAGATTCAGGATTTACAGATTTACCACCAACGCCTGGTCATGGTGGCGAGGGATCGGTTCCTGCGACACCAGACCCCATGCCCCCGCATTCCAGTTCTGCACCCGTTTCCCGGCGATCGGTTTTTCATTGGTTGGGACGGTTGCGCTCTCGATCGCCCATGGGCACACCGGGCGATCGACCCCGCTCCTTTTGGCGACGCTGGGGTCTGTTGGTCAGCGTCAGCTTTCTGGGAGGCAGTGCAGCCCTCGGCTGGGCTGGCTGGCGATCGCTCAAAACCTTTGAAGCCACCTTGCCGTCTGCCCAGGAAGTCTTTACGTTTTCGCGCGATGGCACCGTGACGATCATCGCCGCCGAGGGCACGATTTTGCAGCAGCAGGGGCCCGCCACCCGCGAAAAAACGCCCCTCCAGCGAATTCCCAAACAACTCGTCCAGGCCTTTATGGCCGCCGAAGATCGGCGATTTTACGAGCACGATGGCGTGGATGTGGTGGGCGTTTTGCGCGCCTCCTGGACCAACCTGCTGGCGGGCGAGGTGGTCGAAGGCGGCAGTACTATTACGCAGCAACTGGCCCGAATTGTTTTCCTGAACCAGGAGCGTAGCGCAACCCGCAAGCTGCGGGAAGCCATCTTGGCGGCCAAGTTGGAGCGATCGCTCACGAAGGATCAAATTGCCGAAAGCTATCTGAATTTGGTCTACCTTGGCTCCGGAGCCTATGGGGTCTCGGATGCGGCCTGGGTCTACTTTGGCAAGAGTCTCGATCGGCTAACGGTTCCCGAAATGGCCACCTTGGCCTGTTTGGCCCCGGCTCCGAGTTATTTCTCGCCGCTGGTGAATCCCAAAGTCACCAAAGAGCGACGGGATATTGTGCTCGATCGGATGGTGGTGTCCGGGTTTTTGAGCGCCGAGGCGGCCGAGGCGGCCCAACAGGAGCCGATCGTCCTCAACCAAAAAATTCCGCGCCGCCTGATCGTCACCGCGCCGCACTTCACGTCCTACATCCTGCAAGAGCTGCCCAAGCACTTGCCACCGGAGGCGATCGAACGCGGCGGGCTAACGGTCGAAACCACCCTCCGCCCCGACTGGCAAGACATCGCCACCCGAGCTGTCCAAAAATCCGTGGAACAACGCGGCCGCGGCCAACGGTTTTCCCAAGGCTCGCTCGTGGCGATCGACCCACGCACCGGCGAAATTCGCGCCATGGTCGGCAGCGGCGAGAGCAACTTTACCGAAAACCAGTTCAACCGCGTCACCCAAGCCAAGCGCCAACCCGGCTCCACGTTCAAAACCTTCGTCTACAGCGCCGCCATCCAAGCGGGCATGTCTCCCTACGCGGGCTACGCCGACGAGCCGTATCGCATCGGCGGCTATGAACCCAAAAACTTCAGCGGCAAATTTTCCGGCTGGCAATCGGCGACCGCTGCGCTCACCAAGTCCGTCAACATCATCGCGCTGAAGGTGATGCTGGATGTGGGTCGCGAAAACGTGATCGACCTCGCCCGCAAAATGGGCATTCAGTCCGACCTCAAGCCGACCTATTCCCTGGCGTTGGGCGCTTGGGAAGTGAATCTGCTGGAGCTGACCTCGGCCTATGGCACGCTGGCGGCGGAGGGCAAGCATCTGACTCCCTACGGAATTCGGCGAGTGCGCGATCGCCGGGGCAAGGTGATTTATGAAAACAAGCGCGTGCCCGTGGTGGCCCTGAGCGAAACCGACGCGGCGATCGTCAACTGGATGCTGCAACAGGTGGTGAACGACGGAACCGGCGCACCGGCGGCCCTCGACGGTCGCCCCGTGGCGGGCAAAACGGGCACCTCCGACAAGGCGCGGGATCTGTGGTTCATTGGCTTTATTCCCCAACTGGTCACGGGGGTTTGGCTGGGCAATGACAACAACATGCCGACCTATGGAGCCAGTGCGGCGGCGGCGGCCACCTGGCATGACTTCATGGAGGAAGCGGTGAAGGGCTTCAAGGTGGAGCGCTTTGATAAGTTGCCGAATTTGTCGGGTCGTCGCTTCCGGCCCAAGAAACGGTCGGATCGCAGCGCCAAGGAAGGCCAGGCGGTTTCCGAGGAAGATTTGAAATCGCGCCAACGCAATCGCGATTCGGACAGCTCGGACACGACGGAATCCAATCAACCATCGCGATCATCTCGTCGCGAAGACCAGCGGCGATCAAGCGAGTCGGAAACCACCCCCACCCGCTCATCGCGCCGAAGCTCCAGCGGCAGTTCTAGCGGCAGTGAGGAGTCCAGACCCCGCCGGTCATCGTCTACCGAGTCAGCCCCCCGACGGGAGCGACCGGCCCGATCGAGCGAGGCTCCCCGCCCCCAAACCAGACCCGAACGCAGCGCCCCGGTGGCCCCGCCAGCCCCGGTGGCCCCGCCAGCCCCGGTGGCCCCACCGGCCCCCGCCGCACCTCCAGCCCCCGCCGCGCCGCCCAGCAGTGGCGGAGACAGCACCCCCTAGGGCGGCAACGGCGGGAATTCAGGGGAATTCGCCACCAGCCCTCTCCGCCCCAACGTCGTTGCGGTATGGTGGATTTTGGACTATTTGCTCACCCAGTTACACCCATGCCCATTGCCCCTCTGTCGTCTGTTTTTCTGCCAGCTACGATCGGGTTTTTTGCTGGAACTCCGCTGCTAGAACTGCCGGGGGTAAGCCAAGGATTTCCGGTGGCCTTTGTCGCCGTTTACGTGGTGGGCTTTATTGCGGCGGTGTCGATCGGCTCGATCGCTTGGTACAACTCCAAACGCCCGGCCGGTTGGGAAGGCCAAGAACGCCCCGACTTTGTGCCTGATGTGAAGCCAACGAGCGACAAGGCAGACGGCACGAAGTCCGATTAGTCCGAGTCATCGTCGGCTCAATCGCCGTTGGTAATCCAGGCGATTCATCGCGATTGATAGCGCTTTATAGCGACCAATTGGGTGATTCATCGTTGGGCGATCGGGGCCGACAGACCCTCTGCGATCGCCCGATCGTCCTGTCGCCTGATCAGAACTTGCAAACCGTACTAGCGTTTAGCGTTTTATGGGATCCACAGAGTCCGACTTGCTCCCATCCACGGGTGCGACCATTTGGTTCACGGGCCTGAGTGGCGCGGGCAAAACCACGATCGGCCATGCGGTGGCCGAGGCCCTGCGATCGCGCGGGCAACGGGTTGAAATCCTCGATGGCGATGTGGTGCGCCAACACCTGAGCAAAGGCTTGGGTTTCAGCAAGGAGGATCGCGACGAAAACATCCGTCGGATCGGCTTTGTGGCCCATTTGCTGACCCGCAATGGGGTGTTTGTGATTGCATCGGCCATTTCGCCCTACCGCGCGATTCGGCGGGAGGTGCGATCGATGATTGGGCAGTTTGTGGAGGTGTATGTCAATGCGCCGTTGGACGTGTGCGAGTCGCGGGATGTGAAGGGCCTATACGCCAAGGCGCGGGCGGGCTTGATTCGCGGCTTTACGGGCATTGATGATCCCTACGAAGTGCCGGAGCAGCCGGAGGTGGAGTGCCACACCGATCGCGATTCCCTGGAAGCCTGCACGCAACAGGTGTTGGACGCGCTCGATCGGCTGGGCTATTTGCCAACGCGCTAATGCGATCGGGGTTTTGGCGACGGGCGATCGGGGTTTGCAGGGTTTAGGAATTCAATTATTGGGGCTATTGGGGCCGGTAGATCGTGCCTTCGGAGATAAGGACGGAGCTGCCGCCGACCCGCACGCCGGTGATTTGCCCCTGGTCGATCGCCACGGTGACGGTTAGTTGGCTGGGGCGCTGAATCGCTTGGCCCTGGTCGATCGCCCAGTGATGCGCGCCGTCCGGGAGCGATCGCCCCTGCACCAAGTAGCCGCCCAGGGCCGCCGCCGCCGACCCCGTAGCCGGATCTTCCGCAATCCCCAGGGCGGGCGCAAACATCCGCACCGTCAGCCGATCGCCCCCCAGGCCGGCCACGAGATAAACGTGGGGCGCATCGGTGGCCGCCAACTGGTTTTCCCAGAGGGCGAGGTTGAGGCGCGATCGCCCCAGGGCCGCCCCGTCTCGCACAGGAATCACCGAAAAGGGCAGGCCGCAGGAAGCCGTCGCCGGTTGCCAGCCGGGGACGGTCAAATCGGCCGGCTCCAGACCGACCATCGCAGCCAGGTCGGCGATCGGCAGCTCCAGGGGCGCAACGATCGGGGCTTGGGCCGCCGCCAGTTCGCTAAACACGGGTTGTCCCGCGTGCGATCGAATCGTCACGGGCACGGGGCCCACGCCTTCTTCAAAGACGATCGCCGTGTCGTCACCGACCAAAGAAATTTCCCCGATCGCCGCCAGCACAAAGGCCGTGCCCACGGTGGGATGGCCCGCAAAGGGAATCTCACCACCGGGGGTAAAAATTCGCAGCCGCCGAGTGCCCGTCGCCGTTTCCGGAGGCAACACAAACACCGTTTCCGACAGGTTCAGTTCGCGGGCGATCGCTTGCATTCGATCGGACTCGATGCCCACTGCCTGGGGAAACACCGCCAGCGGATTGCCGCCGAAGGCCTGGGTGGTAAACACATCGGCCGTGTAGAAGCGATCGCCGATCGGGCTGGAAGTCATAGCAATTAGAAAACTGGAAGTCATAGCAATTAGAAAAATGGAGTGAGCCACGAATCGCAACGGGCGATCGCTTGCCAAAACCTATCAAAATTAGACCTCTTGCATCAATCCAGACCCTCACCCTAAATCCCTCTCCCAGAGCGGGAGAGGGACTTAACAGGACTGAATGAAATCGCTGAAAACCCCCAATTTCTGGCTCCCCTTCGCCCAACTTGGGAGAAGGGGTTGGGGGATGAGGGTCTCTGGCAGATTCGCGCAAGAGGTCTATTTTCTGGCCCATGGGCCATCGAAATGATCGCCAAAATGTTGGCCACAGCACTAGGGGTCGATCGCCGCGTCCGCTAGGCTGACGGATGCGATTTGTTCTTGATTTCGACCTGCAATCCCGACCATGACCGCCCCTACGCCCAGTCCGTCTCAGCCCTTGCCCGATCGCCTGCGGGAGCTGGCAACCCTGTTTTTGCATTTGGGCTGCACGGGGTTTGGCGGCCCACCGGCCCACATGGCCCTGATGAATGAGGCGGTGGTGGTGCAGCGGGGCTGGCTGACGGCGGAGGAGCTGACGGAGGGCATCGCCGTTTGTGAAATGCTGCCGGGGCCTGCCTCGACGCAACTGGGTATTTATATCGGCTACTGTCGGGCCGGCTGGTGGGGGGCGCTGCTGGCGGGCATTTGCTTCATTGCGCCGGCCTGGGTGATGGTGGTGGCCCTGGCGTGGGCCTATTTTCGCTACGGGGCGCTACCGGCGGTGGCGGCGCTGTTTTTGGGGCTGTCGCCGGTGGTGGTGGCGATCGTCCTGGCCTTTTGTTGGAAGTTGGGGCAACGGCTGTTGAGCGGGGGGACGGCGGCGCGGGCGCGCTGGGCGATCGCCCTGGCGGTGTTTGGGGCGCTGCGGTGGACGGAGTTGAATGTGCTCTGGGCCTTTGTCTTGGCGGGGGTGGCGGGGCTGGTGCTGTTTGGGCCCAAATCCAAACCCTCGCGGCTGGGGGCGATCGCTCCGGTGTGGCTGCTGAATCCCGCGCTGAATCCCGTGGTTGGGGCGGCCCTAGTGGCGGAACCCCTGACGGTGGCGAGCGTTTGGGGTCTGGAGCGAATTGGCACGTATGGGTGGCCGATCGCCTGGTTTTTTCTGCGGGCGGGCACGCTGGTGTTTGGCGGCGGGTTGACGATCGTGCCGCTGCTGGAGTTGGAGGTGGTGCAGCGGTTGGGCTGGCTGACCCGATCGGAGTTTTTGCACGGGGTGGCGATCGGCCAGCTCACGCCGGGGCCGGTGCTGCTGACGGTGGCCTTTGTGGGCTACAAGGTGGCGGGGATTTTGGGGGCGCTGGTGGCGACGGTAGCGGTGTTTTTGCCGTCCTTTGGCTTTGTGGGGCTGGCGGCTCCCATTCTGCGGCGATCGCGCCACAATCCGTGGGTGAAGGCGTTTTTACAAGGGATTTCGCCCGCCGTGTTGGGTGCGATCGCCGCCGTCACCGTGCCGCTCGTCCAGGCGGCGTTGCAACTCGATCGGGGTCTGCCGTGGCTCTCGCTGGTGACGGGGGGCCTGCTACTGGCGGCGGTGGCCGGCCTGTTGCGCTGGCGGCTGGCGGCCTGGCAAGTGCTGGCGGGCGGGGCGATCGCGGGCCTGCTGTTGGGGTTGGTTCCCGGCGCGATCGGCTAGAACCAATAGGGCGTATTCTGGGAGCCGACCCCGCCAACCCGATCGCCCCCATCATGACCCCGCGCTATTCGCTGATCGTACCGATTTACAACGAAGAGGAAACGATTGCGGAATTGTATCGACGCATCGTGGCGGTGGGCGAACAGCTTGATGGCTCCTTTGAGCTGATTTTAATTAACGATGGCAGTCGCGATCGATCGCTCCCCATGATGCGGGAATTGCAACAACGCGACCCACGGGTTTGTTATTTATCGTTGGCGCGCAATTTTGGTCACCAAACCGCCGTGACTGCCGGTTTAAACTTCAGTCGCGGCGATGCCATTGTGATTCTAGATGCGGATTTGCAAGACCCGCCGGAATTGATTTTTCAAATGCTCGATCGCTGGCGCGAAGGCTATCAAGTGGTCTATGCCCAGCGGGTTTCTCGACAAAAAGAAAGTTGGTTTAAACGATCGATGGCCTACGGTTTTTATCGGCTGCTGAAGCAATTAGCCGATATTGAAATTCCGACGGATACGGGCGATTTTTGTTTGCTCGATCGATCCGTTGTGAATGTATTAAACGCCATGCCCGAGCGCAATCGCTACATTCGCGGTCTGCGATCGTGGGTCGGGTTTCAGCAAACGGCCGTGCAATTTCATCGCGATCCCCGGTTTGCCGGTGAGGTGAAATACACCTTTCGCAAATCGGTACGACTGGCGATCGATGGGCTGATGTCCTTTTCCAAAGTGCCCTTGCGCATCTCCGTTTACTTAGGCTTGCTATCCGCCGTAATCGCGCTAATCATGGCGGCATTGGTCTTTTATTGGCGGATTTCCCAAGCCCAATCGCCCATTACCGGGTTTGCGGCGATCGCGATCGCGATCTTTTTTCTAGGGGCGGTGCAACTGGTCAGTATTGGCATTTTGGGTGAATATGTGGGGCGTATTTATGAAGAAGTCAAAGGTCGCCCCCTATACACCTTGGCGGAAGTGGCCGGGTTCGATTCTCCCAAGCAATCTGATGCCTGATGCCTCGCCCTGGGTGATAACCTCTAGCAGTTCGTGATGATCGAAATTACAGCCCTTTTTATTGATGTGGGGAATGACAAAGGCTGAAAAATTCCGGCCATTCTAGTAGGGGCAGGTTTCAAACCTGCCCCTATTGCCCCCAGCAGTAACTAATCCTGATATTCTTAGGGGCATTCTGGGTTTTGATTTTAGTCGTAGGTAGAGGAGATCGCTGTGCAGCCGCGTTATTCGATCGTGATTCCGATCTTTAATGAGTCAGCGACTCTGATGGAATTGTGGCAGCAACTCCGCACAACCCTTGATCAACTGGATGGCGGCGCTGAAATTATTTTTGTAGACGATGGCAGCGTCGATCAATCCGCTCAGATTGTCAAAGAATTGGCCGATCGCGATCGTGAAGTGCGCCTGGTGCAACTGTCGCGAAACTTTGGTCATCAATGCGCCCTCGCTGCGGGCATTGACCACGCCCAAGGCGATGCGGTGATCTTAATGGATGGCGATTTACAAGATTCACCGAGCGCGATTTTAGCCTTCGTTGAGCGCTGGAAAGAGGGCTACGATGTGGTCTATGCCATCCGTCGAAAACGCAAGGAATTTATTCTCAAACGAATTGCATTTCGTCTGTTTTATCGGTTGCTCAATTACCTTTCGGGGCTGGCGTTACCCTTGGATGCGGGAATTTTTTCCCTGATGGATCGCAAGGTGGTGAATGCGTTGCGATCGATGCCCGAGCGCAACCGATATTTTAGCGGTCTGCGCGCCTACACGGGATTCAACCAAACGGGGATCATTGTCGAGCGCGGCCCCCGCTACAGCGGCGAACCCCGCGTCACCCTCAGCAAGCTGTTCAAGCTGGCCTTTGATGGCATTTTTTCATTTTCCGTGATCCCGCTCCGAATTACGGTTTATGTGGGGCTATTGTGTGCGCTAGTTTCCTTTGCTTTGGGGTTGACAGGATTGTATTTTAAATTTGTCTTGGGTCATAGTTTTCTAGACTGGGCCCAAGGATTAACTACCACCTTTTTTATGGGTGGCATTCAACTGGTTTTTCTGGGCATTTTGGGCGAGTATATTGGTCGAATTTATGATGAGGTTAAGCAGCGACCCTATTATTTGGTGAGTAACAAAGTGGGGTTTAAAGACTAACGATCGCTGCTCATTTTTGATGCACCCCGTTGATTGCATCTCAACCAAAATACTCGCGTGCCCAGGGTTTTGCACCGAAATAGTGCTGACCCAAACATGGCTTCAAGACGTTCATCAACCGCTAAATGTCGTAGTGCCAAACGCGGTCTTCGCACAGCACGATGCGATGTAAGGATCGTTCGATCGCCCCTTGCCGTTCCAGTTGCCCAAAGGCTCGGGTAATCGTCACCCGCGTTGTGCCCAACAGGTCGGCAAAATCCTGGTGGGTGAGGCGCAGCTCGATCGCCCGGCCGTCCTTGGTGGTGCGACCAAAATGCTGCCCCAGCCAGTTCAGCAACTTAATTAACATCATTTCAACGCGCCGATAGCTGCGGATGGCTAACAACTCCTCAATCCGTTGGCTGCGACGCAACAGGTCTAACGGGGCGGGAGTCCAGCTCTCGATCGGCACCAGGCGCACTTTCACATCGGTCAAGCACTCGGCGTGGTGGTGGGGAACCGTCGAAAGCGGCGCGCCCACCCAGTCGCCGGGGCCCCACAGGCCGAGGGTTACAAGCGATTCGTCATCCAGCCAAGCCATGGTGCGGACGACCCCGGATTCGATTTTCCAAACCCGATCGCGCGGCAAGGTCAGGGGCGATCGGCGCACAAATAATCGTCCAGAGTTAGGACTGGCGGAACGTAGCACGGTAGGAGAAGCGGTCATAGGCTTATAAAGTACGTTTTTCCGATCGACTAACCGTACTTTACAGCCAATTGTCATCAATGGGGGGATTTGTTGACAATCGGCGCGGGCTGGGGCGGCGATCGGCGGGAGGTGCGATCGATCGCCCTCAGGACGGATGGCGACTCACCACGGATGACCATTCGGCCAAGCGCGATCGAGCAGCCCTTGCACCGGTTTCATGCCATGCATGTCAAGGCGTTTCATTCATCGATCTATTTTGATGATTAAATCGTTTTTTAGGAAATATCAATTTTCAAAAACTTTCATGAATAATGAGCAATTTTGTTGCTCAAAAAACCGTCAACAATCCTCTGAATGCCCAATCAATCGGTTCCAGCATTCCACATCCCAATAGACGTGAACTATACTTAAAAAGGACAGAGATGATAATCAATTTTTATAGCCGAAATTTACGACTGAAGTTTATGATCAAAGGCATTGAATTAAGCTTAGCCATTTGTGTCCAGTTTGTAGCATTTTTGTATTCATCCAGCAGCCATCATCAGCACCATCCAGCGGATGGGTTTTTGGCTAAATTTTGACCACTCCCACAGCAGAAAGGAGAGGAATCATGCGCGTTGAACATCCGAATCGCCCCCCCTTATCCAGTGCTGACCTAGAACAACTGGCCAAACTAGAAGACCTCCTCAAAAAGTCCATTCGCGATGGGGTGATTACCAGGGCAGAGTTAGAGGCGATCGACCGCCAAATTGCCGCTGATGGCAAGGTGACGATCGAAGAATTGGAGCTGGTACGACAGTTCATTCGCGATCGAGTCGAGCAAGATGAGCTGGTAATTGACTTCTTCGATCAAATGTAGTGACCGATTTTGGTTGCGTTGATCGCGCCGCTCTGCCGATCTCGATCTATAGATAGATCAACAGAGATCAACAGCCTCGCTAGACTAGAACCAGCCACCGCCCGATCGCTGGGGAATCCCTCATGACCCTTGCCACCACGCCCCCGCCCACTGTCATCGCTGACCCGCCCCTCGATCGCTGGTTGCCCGGCCCTTGGGACGAATTCCTCGCGATCGCCCACGACCCCACCGCTTCACCCGATCGCCGCAGCTACTACTACAACGGCCGGATGCGTTTTGAGATGACTCCTTTAGGACATGACCACGCTCGCCAAAACACCAGCCCACTTTGGGTGGCTGGCCTCTATGCGACCTTTCGGAATTTGCGGTTGGTCAGCTATCTAAACGTCAGTCTGCGCAAGACAGGCATCCAAGAGTCTCAGCCAGACTTATCTCTTTATGTGGGCGATCGCCCCGAGTGGCCGCCCAAGGGCAACGAGCCGATCGACCTCGATCGCTTTGGGCCGCCGGACTTGGTGGTGGAAGTGGGAGCCAGCAGCTTTAGCGATGATCTCGGCCCCAAACGCTTGCTCTACGAACAGTTGGGCGTGCGCGAATATTGGGTGATCAACGCGACCGATCGCCAGGTGATTGCCTTTGCGATCGCCGATCGGGGCAGCCGGGCGATCGAGGAATCCCAGGTGTTGCCGGGGCTGTCGATGGCGATCGTCGCGGAGGCCTTGGAACGCACCGATCGCAACGACGACGCAGACACGATTCGCTGGCTGATGGAACAATTCCAGGCGATCAACTAGGGCAGGTTTAGCGTTTGACAATTTGAGGAGAGTCACCAGCGATGACCGTTCTTGCACCACCACTTGTGCTGCCCCTAGAGACGTGGATTGTGGCCACATGGGATGAGTTCAGCAAAATCGCCAACGCCCCCGGAGCCCCGCCCGATCGCCGCAGCTACTACCACCAAGGCCGGATGCGTTTTGAGATGACTCCTTTAGGACATGACCACGCTCGCCAGAACCTACCGCCCGCCGATATTGTGGCGTTCTATGCCCTGGCGCAACAGATGCGAGTGGTGCGCTATTTGAACGTGAGTTTGCGAAAAACGGGCGTTCAAGAATGCCAGCCGGATTTGTCGGTGTATGTGGGCGATCGCCCCGAGTGGCCGCCCAAGGGCAACGAGCCGATCGACCTCGATCGTTTTGGGCCGCCGGACTTGGTGGTGGAAGTGGGAGCCAGCAGCTTTAGCGATGATCTCGGCCCCAAACGCTTGCTCTACGAACAGTTGGGCGTGCGCGAATATTGGGTGATCAATGCCAATGAGCGCCAGGTGATTGCCTTTGCGATCGCCGATCGGGGCAGCCGGGCGATCGAGGAATCCCAGGTGTTGCCGGGGCTATCGATGGCGATCGTCGCGGAGGCCTTGGAACGTACCGATCGCAACGACGACGCAGACACGATTCGCTGGCTGATGGAACAATTCCAGGCGATCGAGTCCTAGCAAGTGTTGCTGAATCGGCCATGCTAGGTTGCAAAGTCCGATCGCCAAATATGAACGGCTCGCTTGGCCAATTGTTTTTGCCGATTAGCCAGCGCATCCGGAGTCCATTCCTCCGCCAAAATCCCTTGAGTTAGGCAATAGGCACTCGTTGGATAAACGTCCCGTTTGACTGCATAGGATTGATTCCCAATTTGGCGATTCAGATGCGGCTCCAGAGGAGTCAAATTGCCCAATCGGTAAACCATATCAGTCATTTGAGCATCGGTGAAATCGTCTTGCCAGTCTTGCTCCGGTGATTCTAGCAAAATATGTTCGATCGAGAAACTCTCTTCAACAATTTCTTGACCGGCCGCATTATTTTCGAGTTTCCACAGCATATAGCGAGCCAACTTTTTCTGCTGTCCCCGAGTAGAAACCGTTAGCAGTTCAAAATCCTGTGAAAACTTCTCATCTGAAACATAAACTGATCGCAATCGATCAAAAACCTGTTTGGGAGTCGTGATTTCTGAACGTTGAATTGCGATCGCCACTTGGTTATAGAGCTTTTCTAGTTCGCTGGGATTTAGCCCACAAACCACCGTATATCGAAACGACAACACACTAATGAGCTTCAATAATCGTGTGAAGTCCGCATCAGGAAACTGACCGTGAGCCGCAAATAGAATTGGGTAAGCTTGCTTCACCCGAAACAGATCTAATTCTCGAATGTAGGCTCGATTAGCAGGCGTTTCGCGCCAAAAATCATCCTGAGAGTTGCCAAGAGCCACAAATAGGCTGCTATAGCTTTCGAGGCGATCCAGTAAGTCAAAAACCTGTTGTCCACCTTTAACAGACTCTCGAACAATCTTGAAGAGTCGTTCTCGCCTAACCCATGGTTGCTCAAGACTGAGGTAATACCGCAAGAATTCGGGAAATTTCTCCATCCGCACAGTGCTAATAACTTGCTGCCATTGGCGCTGGGCTGCCTGTAAGTCGTCTGGCCCCCGCAATAGCGAAAAGAGATAATTTTTGAGTAAATCCGTTGAGCTGAGTTCCAGCCCCCGAGCATTTAAGGTCTCAAATACGGTGTAAGCATTCAGCTCATCTTCTACATTAATTTGAATAAATAAAAGCCGACGGGCAACAATATCTGTGAGGAATTCAACTAGATTCTCCCCATCATTAATCATCTCTGGGTGTTGCCCGGTTTGAATAGAAAAATAGTCAAAAGCTTGCCAGATTAGCTGATTAGATTTGGCAAGAGATCGAATATTTCTAGGCTTTCTCAGATTGATCAGATAATCTTGATAAAAACCATCGTTATTGGCATTTAGACGAATTTTGCTTGAATAACGCAACGACCTAGCATCTTTGTCACTCAGATAAGTTCGTCTTAGAATTTCTTGTCGCTCTTGGTTTTCTGCTGGTTGGATGCCTTGTTCGGCTAATTGTTTGATTTTATCAATCACGACAATTGCGATAATACTCAGGGTTGCCAGCCGCTGTTGACCATCAATAATGGTGAATTCTTGGTCAGATTTCTGAGAATTTTGCAGGACGATCGCACCCATATAGTGGCTAGTGTTGGGGTTTTGATGCAAGCTCCAAATATCTTGCCAGAGGTCTTCCCAGTTCTCTTCAGTCCAAGAGTAATCGCGCTGAAACAGGGGGACTTGATACCGTTTGCCGTTGCCCAGCAGGTCGCCAAAACTGGCGGTGCGTGTATCAAGTAGATGGATCGGAGCCATGGATTGGGTTGAGCGCCATGTTTCGTGCTTGCTACTGAAATTATAGGGATTTACGAATTCGGCAAAACGATCGCCCGTTGTACCCAGCCCGCCCGATCGCCCCGGGCCGTGAGATCCACCACCATCCCCGGTTCGCCGCGCACCAGCCAGACCACCCGCGCCCGATCGTCCGTGGGGTCGGCATGGTCGTAATCGGGCGTGGTGGATTGGTGCGATCGCCCAACAATTGCTGGGTGTTTTAGACGATGAAGCGATTAGTCGCACGACGGGTCTTGATCTGGAGGCGATCGCCCGGCTCAGGACTGATGACCCGCTAGACTCCTACAGCTAACACAGCCTTTACCTAAAACGATTGGTACGCCATATCGAAAATGCTATGAGGCAGTTAGTAGGTGTGCAGCCAGTAGGGTGGGCAGTGCCCACCACTATCTAGCCAAAATGGTATTCATTTTTAAAACAAAAATCGCCTCTCGCCGTAGGGTAATTGGATTGCTTTCACTATGGGCTATAGGTGTAGGTGGGCAGTGCCCACCCTACAGGCTGCTGGCTAGGTTGGAGAAATAGGGATAATCGCATCCTTTATCGGATCGATCAAATATAATGCCTTTTGATACATTAGTTGTTTCATAACATCAATGAACCATTTGCGAGCGCAAATTTCAAAAGCTATAATGCTAGAATCCACATCATGGTAAGCACCGTCTACAAGCTCGATTTCTATGTTCATAACAGGATATCTGTCAAAATTTTCTGATTCAACCGCTTCAGATAAGCTTCTTTGAATTCCAGGAATATATTCGGGAGGAATTTCAATCCCTGCCTCAATCGCTGCAGATAATAAGCCTCTTTGAATTCCAGGAATATATTCGGAAGGAATTGATCCTCCCACTGTTTTATTAATAAAAGTAAATTCAGAACCAGATCGATTTGAACGTAATCTAGCTACTATTTTGGCATATTGCCCGACACTACCACTTTGCTTTTTATGCGTGAACTCATGTTCCACATCTACATCATCGGCAATTTGTACGCAATAAGCCATAGGTGTTTCGCTCATATATTTCTTCCTCAGGATCGTTTTTGCAAATAAGGCCGAATGTCAAGGGTGCGCTGAACTTTAATCCGTAGCGTGGCTCATGAACTGGTCAACTTCTTTGCGTCGGCTCCAACGTTCTTGTTATTTCAACAGAGACCCCCAAGATATGGGCGTGCCAGAAGTCTGAGCTTATCCATCACCATATTGCTACCTCTAGCCACTCATGTCCTCAATCACGGTAGTCGAGGCGATCGCAACTCTTTCGATAAACCCGTCTAGCCATTAGCCTGTCGTGGTTTCTGAGATTGTAAAAATTTAAGAACTCGGCAGAATGATCGCCCGTTGTACCCAGCCCGCCCGATCGCCCCAAGCTGTTAGCTGCACAGTCATGCCCGGCTCACCACGCACCAGCCAGACCACCCGCGATCGATCGCCCGTCGGATCCATGTGGTCGTAGTAGGGCGTGGTGGGTTGGTGCGATCGCGCTCTGCTTCTTTCTCAGAAAGACTACATGCCTGCAGAGTCAGGTGCAGTGCCTGGTTCGGCGGGCCGTTTGTCCTCGATGTGCAGTACGCGAAGCTCCTGGGCATCCTGCCCGCGCTTAGACCTTCCCAGCAAGCCAACGACCCTGTTCATAGCGTCCGGGCTGACCTCGTCCCGGACGACGAAGGTGAGGATGTCGTTGTGGTGGCAGGTGACTACCCACCCCCGACCATTCTCCAGCGTGATCGTGCTGAAGTCGCCGAACGACGACCCAGCGTGAACCGGGCCGTACTCCCGGAGCAGGGCGGTGGCCTGGGCGGCCAAGTCGGCCTCCGGCTCCATGAGGATGACGCAGGTGCCGTTCTCGAACAGCACCCACGACTTGTCGGGGCCATTGATTGTGGCCCGCAATACCTCGATCAGGTCATCACCTTTCACCGCCAAGCCCTCTGCTGTCGAACTATATAAATCTAAGGCTGTTTTGATGTCTCGTTCCTGAGTGCACTTCTCTCCTCGTGCAAAAAGATAGGTGGGCAATGCCCACCCTACTGGCTCAGTCGAATTTAATAATTCTTAACTGATTTTTTATACAGCAATCACTGAATTATGATGCGTCTTTGCGATCACGCGCAGCAAAACATAACCCCTTATTCGAGAATTTCAATAATCGCTCCAGAACCAATCGTCCTACCACCTTCACGAACCGCAAAACGCAATCCAGCAGTCATGGCAACACCTTTGCTTAAATGAATAGTCGCATTAGTGTTATTTCCAGGCATTACCATTTCAAGGACTTCTTTATCTTCACTATCATGCAATTCAACCATCTCACCGGTGACATCCGTAGTTCTAAAATAGAACTGTGGCTTATAGTTGGAGGTAAAAGGGGTTTTTCCACCACCTTCTTCAGGTTTCAAAATATAAATTGCAGCTTTGAACTTGGTGTGAGCCTTAATACTTCCTGGCTTCGCTAAAACCATTCCGCGCTCAACTTCTTCTTGTTTTGTGCCGCGCAGCAATAAACCAGCAACATCACCAGCCTCACCACGATCAAGTTGCTTTTTGAACATCTCCACACCAGTAATCGTCGCTTTTAAGGCAGTGCTGCTCTCTCTTAATCCAACGATTTCAACTTCATCACCGATTTTGATAACACCCGATTCAATTCTTCCAGTTACGACAGTTCCACGACCCGTAAGAGACATGACATCTTCCACTGGCATCAAGAATGGAGCATTAGTGTTTCTGACAGGATCAGGAATTGCCGAATCGAGTGTATCCATTAATTTCTCTATAGATGAGATGCCATAACCTTTGTCATCATCCTCACCATTTAAGGCCATCAATGCCGATCCCCGAACAATGACTGTATTGTCTTCGTCAAATCCATACATAGTCAGTAAAGATCTAACTTGATCTTCAGTCAGTTCAAGCATATCCTCATCGTCTACTTGATCACATTTGTTCAAATAAACAACGATGTACGGTACCCCAATCTGACGAGACAGCAAAATATGCTCCCGGGTTTGAGGCATTGGGCCATCCAAAGCCGAGACAACCAGAATTGCACCATCCAGTTGTGCCGCCCCAGTAATCATACTTTTCACGTAGTCTGCATGATCTGGGCAATCAATATGGCTATAGTGCCTTTTGTCCGTTTCATACTCAACGTATGCAGTGTTAACTGTGATACCCCGTTCTCTTTTTTCGGGAACTTTATCAATCGAATCGTAGCTTGTTGCCTTGGCATGACCTCGCTTAGACAGAACAGTTGTAATGGCAGCCGTTAAGGTTGTCTTGCCATGGTCAACGTGACCAATGGTTCCTACATTCAAATGAGGCTTTTCTCTTTTAAATGCCTTATCGTAAGTCATAAAATACCTTACTTAAATTTATGGTAGTGCCTGTGAGGTGATGATTATCGGCAAATGATCGCTTGCACTGCAAGGCTTTCACTAGCTCATCATCACTGAATTACGGCACTACCAAATTTATTAGCCCATGAAATGGCAGAGACAGCCAACAACTGAAGAGTTATAAAGGCACCACAGTCGTCCAAGCTTCTTGGTAGCGTGCGCCAAACTGGTCGTTTCTGGCATCTCAGGCGCAAGACAGATCGCTCTTACCGAAACCTTGTCCTGTTTCACCAGAAGCGCTACTCTCAAGATGTAGGCGTGCCAGAAGCCCGAGCTTATCCATCACCATATTACTACCTCCAGCAACTCATGTCCTCAATCACGGTGGTCGAGGCGATCGCAACTCCTCAAATAACCCTGGCTAGCCATTAGCCTGTCGTGGTTTCTGAGATTGTAAAGATCTACAAATTCGGCAAGACGATCGCCCGTTGTACCCAGCCCGCCCGATCGCCCCGGGCCGTGAGATCCACCACCATTCCCGGCTCACCGCGCACCAGCCAGACCACCCGTGAGCGATCGTCCGTCGGATCCATGTGGTCGTAGTAGGGCGTGGTGGGTTGGTGCGATCGCCCGGTCAAATGGCCCAGCCCCACTTCTAGTTGACCGCTGACCAGTTCAGCCCCCGGCGGCAGGGCGATCGCCGCGCGGCAGGGTTGCACCGCGCCCTTTTCGATCGCCTTTTGCGTGCCATTGGTCGGCAGCCAGCCCGTGTTTTGCACCACCAGTTCCACTTGAAACAGCCGATCGCCCAAGGGGGTGGCCGCCGCCCGCACCAGCTCCAAACGCGGCGAAATCAGCAATTGCCACAGCAGCCAGCGGGGAAACCGTTCGATTTCTCGCTCCAACAGGTGAGCCGGTGGGTTGCGCCAAGTACAAATTTGATTCCAGCCGCCCAGTTCCACCTTGCCCAATTGCGGATGCTCCACGGCGTACCAGTCCACATAGCCGCGCCCGTCCAGCACTTCGTCATTCCACTTCAGCAGCGCCAAATCGTCCTCGATCGGGTGCTCATCCAGCCATTCCAGCAGTTTCGGCGTTTTCACGCCCGCCGCCTGGGGCAAATTCCACAGCTCCACCGTCCAGGCGAACAGGCCGCGTTCTTCATAACACCAATCGTCAAACGCGCCGGTCATCACGTTTTTCGGGTGGTCGCAGTAGCCCTCAAACACGCTGGTGGCGGGGTAATCGGTCAGTTCTGTGCCCTTCTGGCCGATCGCCCGATAATTCAGCCAGTCCGCCTGCGGGAGGTCGGTGTCGGTGGCGTGGCTGTAGGGACGCAGCAGCAACCCGCCAAAGGTGTGGAAGGCGATCGCCGCATTCAGATTCGGATGGTGGGCAATGAAATCGGCGATCGCCCGGGTTTCTGGCTCCGAGGTGGGATAGTTGCCCGCGCCGGTTTGCTCCGGCTCCGGCCGCCACTGCATCGGGAAATTGCGGTTCAGATCGAGGCCTTCGGCGGGCGGCGGGGTGGCGATCGTCGCGCCGTCGTAGCGATCGATCGCTCCTTCCGGCAACAGGCGATAGTATGTGCCGCCCGTTTCGATCGGGTCGCGCCGCACCAACAAACGCGGGTCTCGATCGGACACCTTCCAGGTGCCATTCGGATCCGGCAGCCGCATCCACAAAATCCGCCCGTCACCGTCAATGTCCTCAATGTGCAACTCGCTCGGGCCGCCCATCAGCCGATCGCCCGGATAGGGCCGCGTGCTGGAGCGAATAAACTTCGGGCGATCGGCCAGGGCCAGCTCCGCCCCGTCGGGATTCACGCGCGGACAAATATAAAACGTGCGGGAGTCTAAACAGCGCGTCACATCCGGATCCGAGCCGTAATGCCTTGTCAAGAAGTCGAGGAGGTAGAGACAAGCGGTAGACGGTGCGAGTTCGGTGGCGTGGATGTTGCCATCGACCCAGAGGGCGGGCTTGTGGCGATCGGGCCCCGTGGCAACGTTCGTCACCGTCACCAGCCAAATATCGCGTCCCTCGTGGCTGCGACCGATCGTCTCTAGCCGCAGCAGGTGCGGAAACATGGCCGCATAGTCGTGCAGGATCTCAGACAACTCGGCGTAGCGGTAGAGACGATCAAAAGAAACCTGACCCATGAAACCCACAACCAAACCAGAAAGGGGACGTAATTTTGCATCAACCATACCCCTCAACTTGATCGACGATCGGGATTCCGACCTCCAGCATTGGGGGGAAACGAACCCGGCCGGATCGGTGGCCAAACGGCGCGATCGGGTCACAGGCGGGAATGCTAGCCCTGGGATTCCAGAACTTTAACACCTCAATAAGGGGTGTCGCCCCCCATACGGCGCAACCTTGTCGAAATTCCCGTACCCGCGAGATCACGCCAGGCCAAACGGAATCCTCTAAATTAGGTTTAGGGTTGTAAACATTTATTCACAGTCTGCCGGTTCCGTTCGGTTCAGCTTGCTCAGTTTTGTCCAGACCGGTTTCTGTAAACGCCTTTCATCGCTCCCCTTGCCCCTCCCCGCACCATGTTTGAGTACTTCACCGATCGCGCCATTCAAGCCATTTTGCTCGCCCAAGAGGAATCCCGTCGCCTGGGCCATCGTTTGGTCGGGAGTGAGCAAATTTTGCTCGGGCTGTTGGGCGAACAGTCGAGCCAAGCGGCCCAACTTTTGACCGAGGCGGGGGTGACGCTGGAACGGGCGCGATCCCGCGTGGAGGCGCTGATTGGTCGGGGTGCGGGCATGGTTCCCGAGGAAGTGCCCTTTACGCCCAAGGTGAAGGCGCTGTTTGAGGCGGCCTTGGCCGAAGCGCGCCAACAGGGCCAAAAGGTGGTGGCTCCGGAGCATTTGTTGCTGGCGATGATGCGCGATCAGGACAACTCGGCGGTGAAGGTGCTGCGGAGTATGGATGTGGATCCGGATCAGTTGCGGATTCGGTTAATTCGGCTGTTGGGTGAGGCGGCGGTGGTGGCGGCGGGCGATCGGGGCGAGTCGCGGCCCTCGGGCAAACCCGATCGCGCGGAGTCGGGCAGCATTCTCGCCACCTATTGCACCAACCTGACCCAGGCGGCGATCGAGGACAAGCTCGACCCGGTGGTGGGGCGCGATCGGGAAATCGAGCGCGTGGTGCAAATCCTCGGTCGCCGCAGCAAAAATAATCCGATGCTGATTGGCGAACCGGGCGTGGGCAAAACCGCGATCGCCGAAGGATTGGCCCAGCGGATTGCCCGGGCCGATGTGCCTGAAACCCTGCTCGATAAGCAAGTCTACGCCCTCGACATGGGGCGGCTGCTGGCGGGTACGCAATATCGCGGAGCCTTTGAAGAGCGGCTGAAGGAATTGGTGAGCGAAGTCCAGCGGGCGGGCAATGTGATCCTCTTTATTGATGAAGTTCACACCCTGTTGGGCGCGGGCGGAATGCAGGGCGGCCTGTCGGCGGGCAACCTGCTGAAGCCGGCCCTGGCGCGCGGGCTGTTGCAATGCTTGGGCGCGACGACGCTGGATGAATACCGACAATATATTGAACGGGATGCGGCGCTGGAACGGCGCTTCCAACCGGTGAAGGTGGGCGAGCCGACCCCGGCCGAGGCGATCGAGATCCTGCGGGGCCTGCGTAGCACCTATGAAACCTTCCACAACGTGCTGATGACCGATGAGGCGCTGGTGGCGGCGGTGACGTTGGCCGATCGCTACATTGCCGATCGATTCCTGCCGGACAAGGCGATCGACCTGATCGACGAAGCCGGATCGCGCGCCCGCGTCACCGTTGGCCAAAAGCCCGCCCACATCCGCCAACTGGAACAGCAACTGGCGGAAACCGTGACCGAAAAGGAAGCGGCCGTGGAAAACCAAGACTTCGAGGCGGCGGCCAAACTGCGCGATCGGGAGCTGGCCATTACCGAAGAGCTGGCGATCGCCCGCCAAGCATCCGTGAGCGATCGGCCCCGCCCGACGGTGACCGCCGAAGACATCGCCGAAATCGTCAGCACTTGGACGGGCGTGCCGGTCACGCAGCTATCGGACGCAGAAGTGGGACAACTGCTGAACCTGGAAGCCAAGCTGCATGAGCGGTTAATCGGTCAAAACGAGGCGATCGAGGCGGTTTCCAAGGCCCTGCGCCGCGCTCGATCGGGTCTGCGGAATTTGGATCGGCCGATCGCCAGCTTCCTGTTCCTCGGCCCCACGGGAGTCGGCAAAACGGAACTCGCGAAGGCCCTGGCCAACTTCATGTTTGGCTCCGACGACGCGATTATTCGGATCGACATGTCCGAATTCATGGAACCCCAATCCACCTCGAAGCTAATCGGCAGCCCGCCGGGATTCGTCGGCTACGGCGACGGCGGCCAACTGACCGAACCGATCCGCCGCCGTCCCTACAGCCTGGTGCTGTTCGATGAGGTGGAAAAAGCCCACCCGGACGTGTTTAACCTGATGTTGCAGTTGCTCGATGAAGGACGGCTGACGGACTCCCAAGGGCGCGTCGTCAGCTTCCGCAATGCGCTGATCGTGATGACCTCGAACCTGGGAGCCAAGGCGATCGCCAAGGGCGGCGCAAGTCTGGGCTTTGGCCTCGCCAGCGACAGCGCCGAGGGCCGCTACCAAGCGATTCGCGAGCGGGTCACCGAGGAGCTGAAAAACGTCTTCCGCCCCGAGTTCCTGAACCGCTTGGATGAAACGGTGGTGTTTCGGCCCTTGGAACCAGTCGAAGTGCGCCAAATTGTCGATTTGTTGGTGGTGCAAGTGGCCGATCGGCTGTTGGAACAGGAGATCACCCTCACGGCGAGCGATCGGTTCAAGGACAAGGTGGCCGACGAAGGCTTCGATCGCAGCCTCGGCGCACGCCCCCTCCGCCGCAAGATCACCCAATTGCTGGAAGATGCCCTGGCCGAAGCGATTTTGTCCGGCCGGATCAAGGCGGGCGATCGGGTGTTGGTAGACCTAGCCGACAACGGCGAAATCCTGCTGGATATCCAATCCCAGTCGATCGACCTGCGCTTGCCCGCCAGCATTAGCTAAAACCCACATTTCAAGGGGCAAAATTAACGATGAATCTGCCCCTTGAGACCATCCACCTGCCGGCAGTATAAATGCCCAAATACAATCGCACATTAGCTGAACTACAGTCTCGGGCTGTACTGCATTGGCCTGAAGAAATTCTCAAAGCAGCCGGTGACTTGAGTGTTCTTCTACCAATTTCCTAAAGTCCTGCTACTGAGAAGGCGCTCATCAACCAATCCCATTGCGTCAAGCTCTTGACCGTTTCCGCTGACAACTGCCTCACCCACTTGCTGAGCTGTTTCTGTAAGTCCTCCAACCCAGAAAATCTCATCCACCCCCAGTCATCTTTCAATTCCTCCCATACCCGTTCTGCTCCATTCACCTCCGGACAGTACGGCGGCTGAAACAGCAACACCACATTCTCCGGCACCTTTAACTGCTGGCTCCGATGCCCAGGGGCATTATCCACCTGCACCACATGCAACTCGTTCGGATACTGCTGACTCAATCTCCTCAGAAAGTCGCCAAAGCACTCCCCATCCAAATGCGAGTACTCCATCAACAACGACTCTCCACTCTTCGGCTCAAACGCTCCATACAACCACCGGTAACAGAACTCCCAGTCCCGTTTCCCAATCGGTTTCACTCCAAATCCCGTTAACTTCCGACGCACCACCGTCAATAACCCCACCCGCGTCTCATCACTCACCCAATAACGACAACCTCCTCCATCCCTCGTCAGGGGCTTTCCTCTGACGGCTGCTTCGATCAGTCCTGAGAGGTTTGCTTAAAGGCCTCAATGGCCCCTGCTTTCTGGTGGCTGCTCACCGGACGCGCCACTTTTAACTTCCCCTTCAGCCGATACCTCACCCACTGATGCACCGTTCGATAGGCCACTTTTTGACCGTGCACGGCCGCTAACCACTGCTGCACTTCTCCGTAGCTCGAAAATCCTTCCGGGTCGGCTAGTTCCCGTTTCAAATCCGCTAGCACTTCGTCACTCATCAGCCGGGGACGACCGGAGCGCGCTGGGATTTTCATTAAGGCTTCTAGTCCCCCCTGGCGATAGAGACTCAGCCACCGAGAGACCGTTGTCCGATGCTGACCTCCCATGTCTGCTAGTTGATTCACGGTTTGGCTTTGACCTGTTTTCAACCACCACAAGACCTGCACTTTACGGCGCTGGCTTGCTTTCTGCTGTTGCTCCATTAGGGCTTTCAGCTCCGCTGCTGATTCTTGAATCTCGATTTTGAGGATGCCGGTCATACTCAGGGCTGGGGCATGAGATCACGATTCTCTATTCTGTCTCAAAACTTTGGGAAATTGGTATTCCCTTGTTGTTGACAACCCAGGATGCCTTTATCTCGCTCCTGAAAATTGCTGACAAAAGCCCAACAGCCTGGATCATTGCGCTTAACCAAAGTAGCACTCTGTCAGGATCTCTGTTCCTGAAGCATTTGATGATAGCCAGCGATCTAGGTGGGGAGGCTCTTAATAAACTTCCTCCCTTGTCACAGTACTATCCAGACAGAGTCTTAAAGTTCTACTGGAAAAATCAAATTTGCGAATATCAATTTCAAGTAATTCACAAAAAATGTTCTTTGAATAACTCATCGCTCAAAGTTGATGCCAAAAACTTGCTGACAGGTGGTGAACTAACAGCAAAAATGCAAGATGTTGCGATGCTTTTACTTTTTGGATTTTCTACGGTTAATGATTCTCTCCCATTAGAAATAAAAGATCGGTGTATTCTTGGAACATTTCTTGGGCGATCTGAAGAGCTGGATCGCTTTGCAAAAGAAAATTATATCCGTGTTAGTAGACAGGTAGGAGGTGCGACTGCTAACGCCCTTGGTCAGTTTGCCCAAAACTATGTTGTTCAGTACCTCAGAGCATTTCTACCACCTGATTGGATAATCTCAAGAGACTCATCCTTACCTAATGTATCGCACACGACAGAAGGGAAAGGAACCAATTTCGACATAGTAGTAAAATCTCCTAGAGGAAACTATGTGGGCATAGAAGTTAGTTTTCAGGTGACAACCAACAGCGTCATTGAACGAAAAGCCCGTGAATCAGAGTCTCTGATGTCCAGTGTGCATAGCGCAGGTCATAAAATTTGTTATGTTATAGATGGGGCAGGAAATATTAATATTCGCAAAAAAGCCACGAGCATTCTTTGCGAAAATAGTGACTGTACAGTTGCCATGTCTACTGAAGAGATAAAATATTTGGCAAACTTTCTTGTTGAATCAGATTCGGACTCAATAATCAATGATTAAATTTGTAGATCTCTTTGCTGGCATTGGTGGCATCAGAAAAGGATTAGAGTTAGCCCTAGACAATCATAATATTGAGCATCAATGCGTTTTCTCTAGCGAGATAGATAAAAAAGCGCAGCAAACATACCTACTAAATTTCCATGAGACTCCTACAGGGGATATTAAATGCATTAATCAACTCCCAGAGCATGATATCTTACTGGCTGGTTTTCCCTGTCAGGCTTTTTCCTATGCTGGAAAGCAAAAAGGCTTTGCAGATACCAGAGGCACACTTTTTTTTGAAATTGAAAGACTGCTGTCTAATTCAGAAAAAAAACCTACATTGCTTTTATTGGAAAATGTCAGAGGTTTTACAACCCATGATAGCGGCAGAACCTATACAACAGTAATTGAAAGACTCCAAGCGTTAGGATATCAAATTAAAACTTTATTGCTGAACAGTTCTAATTTTGGTGTTCCACAAAATAGAATTAGAGCCTATTTGGTGGGAACCCTCGACGGAGAGCCAAATTTGACCATCCAATCAGATTTAGGTGCATCTGATTCGCATCATTTCAAACGGAATATTTCTCAATTTAATTTATTTGCAAACTATATCCCATACAAATATGTCAAAGATATCCTAGAAGAGCAACCCGATCAGCGATATACATGTTCAGCTAAGTTCATTGAACAACTAAACTCTGCTTTGGAAGGAAAATCTTTTAATCAGCTTCATGGTGTGCGTTTGATTGATTATCGTGGTGGCAATTCTATACATTCATGGGATTTAGGTATCAAGGGTTATTGCTCTAACGAAGAACGCAACCTCATGAATTCAATCCTTGAGAACCGTAGAAAAAAGCATTTTGGTGTGCATCAAGATGGAAAGGCTCTGACGTTAGAGCAAATCAAAACGTTTTGGTCTCAACCAGATCTGGAATCGCTTTTGGATCGTCTGGTTACTAAAGGGTATCTACGTGTCATCAATGGAAAATATAATCCAACATGTGGAAATATGTCTTTTGAAGTATTCAAATTTTTAGATCCTAATAGTATTTCGATTACGCTGACTGCGAGTGATGCACACCGCTTAGGCATTGTTCAAAATGGAGTTCCGAGGCGTATTACTCCAAGAGAGTGTGCGAGGCTTCAGGGCTTTCCTGATGATTTTCAGCTACATCCTGATGACATATCTGCTTACCGCCAGTTAGGTAACTCTGTGTCCGTACCTGTTATTTCGTCGATTTTTGAAGACTTAATTACTCATGGTAATTGCCCCTTTGGTAGTGACATCACAGCAACAGTGCCTCTATCGCCTCCATCATTGGTGTCATTTCATTAGTCACTATGATTTTGTAATCGGGTTGATTTTACGAAACCCTTGATAGACCTGGTTGTGATTGAATGCTGAGAAAGAGAAGGGGAGGCGATCGGGCGATCGCCTCCCCTCAGTCATTCAAGATGGCTTGATGGTCTGGGCCAGACTTACTCAGCCGTTGCCAGTTCGTCGGTGCTGCCCCGGCTGCGGCGGCGGGTCAAGGTGTTAAACAACATTTGCCCGATCGCCTTGACCAAGTTCCCTTCCAGCTCCATGAACATCTTCATGTTTTGGCCAAACGCGTCGTTGGCTTCGTCCACAATCCGATCGGCCGTGGCTTCATCGATCGGCAACTCGTTCAACGTGGCGCGGTATTGATTCTTAAAGGCCTTCTCATCCGAGATGGTCTCAAATTCATAGAACGCCGTGCCTTCGCCATCGGTCAAGTTCATGGCGTTTACCGCAATGTTTTTGAGGATTTGTCCACCCGACAAATCACCCAAATAGCGGGTGTAGGAATGGGCCACCAGCAATTCCGGAGCCGTTGCCGACACGTCGCGCACACGGGCGATGTAGGCTTGGGCGGCGGCGGAGGGTTTTACTTCGTCACGCCAATTGGGGCCGTAGTAGTAGGCCAAATCGCGTTCCAAGCTGCTCTTGCGATACAACTCTGTGAAGTTGATCGGTGCCACCACCGGGTGATCTTTATGCTTGGTCATTTCCTCTTCCATCGCCGTGTAGACAAAGTAGAGGTTGCCCACCAGTTTGCGATAGGAACTTTTTTCGACCACGCCTTTCAGGAAGCACTTCACAAAGCCGACGTTTTCGGCCATGCTGTGCGATTTTTTCGTCCCTTCGCGTAGCTTGGTTGCTAAATTGACGCTCATGTTAAAGAAGTTGAGAAGTCTGCGAATACCAGTTTGCCAATTTTGTGTGATCTCTGGGGAATCATGGCGGGGTAGAAATCCGCACCAAGCTCTGAAATCCTGCAAATGAGCCTAGGCGGCGTGCCAGTTTTTCCGAATCCAGGTCACAACTCAACCACGGCGAAAGACGGTCAAATCAAAACCCTGTCTCGATCGCTGGGTGACTCGATCGCTAGATTAGCGGGATTTCTTGAACGTTATGGTTAAGAATCATGACAACACGAATCTGCGACCAAGTGCGACCCAGATTAATCGACCTCCACTTCTCTAATTTGAGTAACGGGCTGTGAGTTTTTGCCTAAACCCTCGGTGCGATCGCCCGCATAATCCCGAGCAAGGAAACTTCTGTTTAAATTGCGGTTCACCGTTGCTATTGCGAGGCCATTACCGGGCCTTGCGCCCCCTGGGCCGCGGTGGGTTTGCCCGCACCTACTTGGGGGTCGATCGCGATCGCTTGGACACGCTCTGTGCGATTAAGCAATTTTTTCCGAGCGCCAAAACGCCGGCGGGCCGCGACAAGGCGATCGAACTGTTTGCGCGGGAGGCCCTGCGCCTGCGCGATCTCGGCGACAACCCGCAAATTCCCGCCCTGCTGGGCTTTTTTGAGGAGGGCGGCTATCTCTACCTGGTGCAGGAATACATTGCCGGGGAGACGATCGATCGGGAACTCCAACGGCTAGGCCCCTTCAGCGAAGCCAAGTTGCTGGCGTTTTTGCGCGATCTGCTGCCCGTGTTGCAATTTGTCCACGATCGCCACACGATCCACCGCGACCTGAAGCCCCTGAACCTGATTCGGCGGCAGCGGGACAGTCGGATTGTGCCGATCGACTTCGGCGTGGCCAAAGTGCTGGAAGCCGATACGAACAGTCGCCCCGGCACGAAAATCGGCACGGCGGGTTACGCGCCCGATGAGCAACTGCGCGGCGGCCAGGCCTACCCCGCCAGCGATCTATACAGCTTGGGGGCGATTTGCGTGTTTTTACTGACCGGTGTGGAGCCGGAGGAACTCTACAATCCGCTGACGGGCCAGTGGCCCTGGCGCGAGCAGTTGGCCCAGTGGCGCGATGAGCTGGGGGAAAATCTGGATGCGGCCCAGCGGAAGCGCTTGCCTGTGGCGGATTCCGTGAGCGAGGGGCTGGGATTGGTGCTCGATCGTCTGTTGCAGCCGGCCGTGGCCGATCGCTACCAGAGCGCGAATGCCGTACTAGCGGATCTTGACCAAATTATTCGCACGATGCCGCCCTCGCCCTACCGGCGGGAGGAGTCCAGTGCGGCCGATCGCGATCGTTCCAAGCGCTTTTGGCTCACCCGAATGGGCACATCCTCGGGCGGTAATTTGGCATAGAATTCGGGCAATTTCACCTTGATCGTCCAGAGCACCACCTTTTCAATTTCCAGGTGCGATCGATAGCGATACACAAACTTCCAAGCTAGGCGATTGGGCAGAATAATAAACGCCAGGATTTTGGTAAAAATCTTGATTGTCCAGTCGCGATGCTCGCGCACAAATTCCCAATTATCCCGCCAAATCCAATAGGCAATGTAGCGCAGGGCCAAGAAAGCGCGGTTGCGATGAATGCCCCCATCCATGGCTTTATACAGCAGGAATTTGTAGCGGTTATTCATCGTGATTTGCAACAGGTTGGCAAACCGTTTACGATCGGCGGGGGTTTGGCTGAGGCGATCGCGCTCCCGATTGATAATCGCCAAACTAACGGCTTCCATCTTGGTAGCATTTGTCGAAGCCGAGCCGCGCACCTGGCGATAATGCACCTGCAATTTGGGCACACAAATAAATTCGTAGCGCTCCGCCAACCGCAACCAAAAATCCCAATCCTCCGCCGGGTGCAGGGTTCCTTCGTAGCCGCCCACTTCAAAGTAGGCCTCGCGCCGAATCATCGTATTTGACCCGGACTGCACAATATCAATCAACAAAATTTGTAGATAGGTATTTTCTTCCGTGTCAATAAATCCGCCATCGCGAATATAATTTCCCTCTTCATCTACCCAGTCAATCCAACTGTAAACGGCTCCCGCATCGGGATTCGCTTCCAGGGCCTTGACCTGATCTTCGACCTTTTCAGGAGTCCACAGATCATCCGCATCAATAAAGGTTAAATAACGCCCACGGGAAACCGTTGAACCATGATTGCGCGCGGCGGCAACTCCGGCATTTTCTTGCTCAATCAGTTTCAAGCGGGGATCGCGAAATTGCCGCACCACGTCCGATGTATTGTCGGTAGAACCATCGTTGACGACGATGATTTCAATGTCCTTGAGGGTTTGATTGAGGACGGATTCGATCGTTTCGGCGATCGTTTTGGCTCCGTTATAGGCAGGAATAATAATCGACGCAGTGGGGACGGCATTCATGGGTGGGCCCATCAACAATAAATCGGCAATAAATCAGCAATGAATCAGCAAGAAATCAGCGATGCATCCGCAAAACAGGATCGATCGCGCCGCCAAACCTAGGGGAATCGACGAGCAACCCCGCGCACCCATCGGCGACAACCATCAGCCAATGAACTGACATGAACGAAACAGACATCGAATGGACTGAGCGCGCACCCTAAGAAAAACGATACTCGAACCGCGACGATCGAGCCGCGATCGGGCTGATCGCGCCGCGATTGCCACAGGAGCCTGACTGCTTTGTAGCCGTTGGCAATGGTGGTGCGCAAGGCCAGCAGCGGCCAGCCGATCGGGGGGGTGACAATTTGCTTCAGCGCGAAGGTGGCCAAACCACAGGCGCGCGACAGCTTTAGCAGATACGCCCGATCGAGCCGCCACGCCGGAATTTGGTGATGGGTTCGCAGGCGCGGCGCAAACCAGATGTCATACCCGCCGCGCACCAAGTACAACAGGGCTTCGTAGTCGTCGCCCTGGACGAAGCGATCGGCCACTTTGCCCCCCAGGCGCGGCTCCGGGGGCACGGTCGTCAGCCAGGCGGCGCGGTTCACCACCAGGGCGGCGGCGGGCGGCAGGCGCAAATTCAGCGCATCGAAGCGGCCGGGGCGATCGGCAAATTCCGGGTAGTCGCGAATCGCCAAATAGCCCTCGATCGCCCGAAAGTCCGGCGGCGGCTCGACCCCATACGCGCCGAAAATCTTGCCGCCAAAGGCTCCAACCCCGGGGTGATCCTGCGCAAAAGCGATCGCCTCGCGCAACCAATCCGGCTCGGGCCAATTGTCATCATCCAAAAACGCCACCCACGTCGCCGCCGTTAACCGCACGGCCCGCTGGCGGGCAAAGGCGGCTCCCTGGCGCGGTTCCCGGCTGATGTGCAGCGGGCAAGCCGTCCAGGTTTGTTGCAGGGTTTCCAGGGTGGCGATCGTCTCGTCGGTGCTGTTGTTGTCGATCGCCCAAATTTCCCAGCGCAGGCCCGGCGGAATCTCCAGCGCCCGCAGCCGATCGAACAGGGCCGGCAACCGCGCCGCCGCGTTATAAATCGGCAGGGCGATCGCGATCAGCGGCGTGCCCTCGATTGGCGGATTAATTGGGTGATACATCGGCTGAATTGCGTGATCGCCCGTCAAGACCCGTTCGCGATCGCGCAACCAACGACCCATCACCCAACCGCTCGCCAGCGTACTGACCAGCAACGATCGCTCACAAACCAACACCGGATCGGCCGATCGCCAGCCCAGCGGATGCCGCACCACCCACCGCACCAGCCGCCGCACATCCGACAATCCATAGGCCAGCGTCGCGAGCGCCCGGTGCGATCGATCCACCCGCAACATCCGCACCACATACCGACTCCAGCCAATGCCCCGCGCAAAGGGGGTCAAATAATCCGCCGTCAGCCGCCGCGTCGGAATCTGGTGCGCAATCCGCATCGTTGGGCAGTAGGCCACCCGATAGCCCGATCTCTGCACATAAACCAGCGCCTCCAAATCCTCCGACGTGAGCCATGTGCTGCCCGTGCGCCCGCCCAAAATCAACCGATGCGGCACCACCGCCAGCCAAGCCGATCGCCGCACCACCAACCCGGCCGACGGCGGCAACAATCCCCGGCGCGGTTCGTACACAAACGGCCGATCGCCCCGATCGACAATCGCAAACAGCGATCGAATCCGGTCAAATCCCGCCGGCTCCGGCCCATCCAGCACCGGCAAAATCCGCCCACCAAAGGCCCCCACCAACTCCCGATCGACCCAATCACTGCGCGCAAAATCCCACACCTGCGCCACCCAATCCGCTGCTGGCACGGTGTCATCATCCAAAAACGCCACCCAGTCGCCCCGCGCCCGCTCGATCGCCCGCTGTCGCGCACAGGCCGCCCCCTGCTCCGATTCCCGCTCCAGATGAATGCGGGGCGATCGCGCCTGGAAATCCCGCACCACATCCAGAGTGCGATCGGTACTGTTGTTGTCAATCACCCAAATGTCCCAGTCGATCGCCTCCGCTCCCACCTGGGCGCACAGGGCCTCCAGGACGATCGGCAAGCGATCGGCCCCGTTATAGGTGGGAATCGCCACGGTCAGCGCAAGGGTCATGGTAGGCATTGTAGCCAGCCCGGGGCGATCGTCCCCAACGTTCCATCCTTCAAGGATTAGCCCTGAGATTAGAGCCAGTCAGCCTCCCCCGCATCAGGGCTGATCAACCTGCTGAATAATCCTCACGTAGAATGTATCAATCTCAAACCAAAGCTGACGACTATTCACTAAAGTTTCGCCAGAATACATCGCAATTTCATACCGATTTCCTTGGTCATCTTGATAGAAACCGGGCTGGGGAAAGCGATCGGCTCCCCTTGCCACAACCGGTTCCCAACCACAACACACAAATCGCAACGCCGCCATCCGAAACTGCTGTTGCAAAAAATGCTCAACCAGTATGGCATCCTTGCCCGCCATGCTATAGCGAGCGATCGGTCTTGACGATTGCAAATGTGACTCAAACTTACACCCGATAAAGGTTAGTGCCGGCGGCTTTTTCTTCCATCGAGCGGCAAAATCCCCACAGGTTGGAGAGATAGGAGGGGAAGGAATTGAGCGCTGCACAACGACAGAGAACCCGATCACTCCAGTAATAATTGTGCTGAAGATCGCGAGTTTAGCTCGATGGTTCATGGCTTTGAAAGTAGCTCTCATGAAGAGTGAAGGTATAGACTGCGAAAAGCAATAACCAGAGCAAAAGTCAATACCTTCTTTCTCAATCTATGATCACCATCATCCGTGATTATTCCGCACTAATTTGACCCAGTTATGTCATGAAATCTAGAGGTTGTCAGACAAGTCGGGATGATCACACCAAGTGCCCCAGCTTCGGGCAAAGCAAGGCCAGAGCGATCCAAACCGCTCGCCACAAGGCGAATCTCCATCATCTGAGTAGGCCGAGCGCATAGCTAATGGGGCCGCCATATCGTTGATCAATGACAGACTGACCCCCCATTCGCTTTTTCTAGAATTCAGACAGCTTCAGAGCGATCGCGTTCTAACCCCGAAAAGTATCAATCGCCGCTTCCACATCAGACCAATTCGCAGGGCTGTGATCGGGCTTTACTAAGTAATGCTCCGAGTCACGAGTAATTGCAAAGGTGCGCTTAGGTTCCACCGCCGGCCCTTGATAGTCGTGTTGAACTTCGATAAACATGCCGACTTCTTGAACAATTCCCTTAAAATATCGCAGCGCAAAATCTAGGGAAACACCATGACGATGCAAATCAACCAAGGTATCCGTTGGAATCACGTAGCAAATTTCCCGCAAAAGCCAACGGGCCTTTAAAACAGGTTCCCAGGTCTGATAATGCCAAACGCACAAATGCAAATAATCGTCTTCATTAATACATTTACGATGACCAAGAATGAAAGCAGAATTAGACCAGTTATAGGGAGTCCAAAGTTCTAACTTGGCACCCGGAACACAAACTCGACTGATTTCCGGAAATATATGGTTGATCCAATCATCGTCCTGAACATGCTCTAAAAAGTGTGATGAATAAACATACTCAACACTGCGATCAGGCAAAGGAATTGGGTCTTTCGTTAAGTTCAAAACATAATCAACACCCGGCTGAGGAAAACTATCAAGCCCGATCGTTCCCTCTCGTTTACAGCCGCCGCAGCCGAGATCAATTTTGAACAGAGGTGCTCTTTTTAAAACGGGATTGGGTTGAATTGCCATTCTTAAAACCAACGAAAAGTGACCATATTGTATCTCTCTTGCAGCACTTTGTTATCAATCTAGCTCAGCCACTGAAGACTCCAAGTCCAAGATATTCCACAATATTCAAAGACGAGTAGAGCCAATCAAGCCAATTGCATCGTTAAAACCATCAGATCCACCAAAACCATCAACCTAAAGCCCATATCAGAAGGTTAAACCGCAGAACTGTTGGACTAAAGACAATTGATTAATTAACTTCAGTGTAGTTTAAGCCGACCAATCCATAGCGTGGTCATCTTGACTATCTCGGTTAATGCTTGGGTTAATGCTCATGCCTCGCTGGCTAGAAGCCAATGCTACAGATTTTAGGGATTGTGTATAAAGGATGCTCCCAGTACAAACCCTGCAAAATCCATCACCAGTCATCGTAAAGAGGCTCAGGTTATCCCGCACTGACGTTCAATTTAAGAATGCTAACTGCTTCTGGCCAGAAACAGTTAGCATTCCAAGTATTCCAAGACCCCACAATTAGAAGATTACCAATGGCTTCTGGCTAGGCAGCGACTGATCTAACTCCGAGACCTCTACAGGTGGATCCGCTGCCGGGGGCTTCGCTTTAGCAGCCGTGATTTCTGCTTCAGAAGAGCGATCAAAGACAAAGTATTTACCCGGATGAGCATGATAGCGGTGCTCAGCGATGTTGGGCATATCTGGTCGATGGTTGACGCTGGAATAGTGCGTAATGATCGTTGGCCGCAAGATTTCCGGATCTTTGGGAAAACTACCCCGATGCAACAGCCAGGCATGCCAAATCAACACATCTCCTTTCTTGCCACACCAAGTCACAGGTTTGGTGCCCTTGCGAGCAATTTCTTCGTCATAGAGCGGATTGAGGATTTTTTCAGCATGCCAAGGCCAATCTGGATCATGACGTACCTCAGGTGGTAGTGCTGAGAGTACCTTTTCCATGCGGCAAACATCCCAACGATGGGAACCAGGGACAAACTCAAAGGGGCCGGCACTGGGATGAATGTAGTCTAGGGCAAACCAAACGCCTGCGTAGTGAGCATTGACACCCACTGGGTTCAAGTAATCATCTTGGTGCCAATTGCGTTGAGTAGATTTCCAATTAGTCAGGTTGAGATGCATTGCCATTTCATGACCAATTAATTCTTGCATCTTTTCCAGCAGTGGTGGATAAAGACAAAGGTCTTTAATTTCTTCCACTTCTAAATAGGGCGTTGGGCTGAAATAACCAATTTTGCCAACATCCAGTGTGTCTCGAATAAATCGTTCACAATAACGATCAATGAGATCATGGGGGATAAAATTCTCAACAACTAAATAACCATATTTGCGCCAGTATTCTTGGTCAGGGGTCATGTGTACTGGGGGGACTGCGCGATCGAGTGGTGATCGTTCTGAGTCAGACACGATATCTGTAAATTGATTGAGGCTGTATTGCATGAAAGGATTTTCAGAAATGGCGATGTGAACATGAATAGGGGTGAATCGGATTTGGGCGAAACACCATGTCCAGTGTATATCACTTAAAAAAATTTTCAGGCGGATACCGAGAGATGGTGACTGGACAAATGATGCAAGATGCTTGAGGCCTCTCGCGAGCTGGCAGAAATAGATATTGAAAGACTGATTCGATTCACGTCATATCCCTATATCCCTGGATTGGCTCCCCGATCGGTTCGCTGATCGGTTCGCTGGTACGCATGAAACCGTTGCTTCAGCAAGGGCCCTTGGATTCTAGGCGGGGTGTTGTGAAGTAGGGTGGGGACATTTCACCGATCGCCCCTGGGGAGTTGCTGAAGCGTCGATTAACCCGATAGGGTTATGGAGCTGCGTCCATCGCCCGCTTAGCCCTCTCTGCCCATGGTTGCTCACGCGTTTACTGAATCCGAGCTATTTCCCCAAGACCGCGCCCAAATGGCCCGCGCGGTGGACTATTCAACGGCTGAAAACTTGACCCAGGTGTGGGTGCAAGCGGCTCGCCAATTTGGTACGTTGCCCGCCCTGCGCGATCGCCACTCGACTCCCTCCTTAGACCTGAATTTTGCGGAGCTGCTGGACTATTTACAGACCTTTGGGGCGGGGCTGCACACCCTGCTGAGTCCCGACGACGACAGCGCCAAGGTCGAAGCGGGCCTGACTGTGCCGCCGCGCGTGGCCCTGTTTGCGGACAACAGCGCCCGCTGGTTTGTGGCGGATCAGGGCACGATGGCGGCGGGCTTTGCCAATGCGGTGCGCAGTTCCCTGGCGGAAACGGAGGAGTTGCGCTACATCCTGGCCGACAGCGGGGCGCGGCTGTTGATTGTCGAAAACCAAAAGACGCTGAATCGGCTGGCCGATCGGCTGGATCAGTTGCCTTTGGTGGCGATCGTCCTGCTGTCGGATGAGGAGCCGGTGCGATCGGGGACGATCGGGGACAGCCTGCCCGTTCTGAATTTTCTGCAACTGCTGGAGCGGGGGCGCGATCGGCTCAAAACCCACCCCTGGCAACCGCCCAAGCACGATGCTCAAACCCTCGCCACCCTGATCTACACCTCGGGCACGACGGGCAAGCCCAAGGGCGTGATGCTCTCCCACGGCAACTATCTCTATCAACTCAGCGCCTTCCGCACGGTGGTGGCTCCCCAGGCGGGCGATCGGGTGTTGACCCTGCTGCCCACCTGGCACTCCTTTGGACGCATTGGCGACTACTACTTGCTCTGCCAAGGCTGCGTGCTGATTTATACCAGCATCCGCCAGCTCAAGGCGGACATGAAAGCCCACCGCCCCCAATACATGATGGCCGTGCCGCGCCTGTGGGAGTCAATCTACGAAGGGGTGCAAAAACAGTTGCAGTCCCAGCCGGCCAGCACCCAAAAAATTGCCCGAACCTTCCTCGGCTTCAGTGAGCAATTTGTGCGGGCCAAGCGCTGTTGGCAGGGGTTGGAGCTGCGGCCCGTGCCGGCCGCCGGGGCAGAACAGTGGGCGGCGGGCCTGAAGGCGATCGCCTATTGGCCGCTGCACAAACTGGGCGATCGGCTGGTGTATCGCAAAATTCGGCTCGCCACCGGAGGGGAGTTGTGCTATGCGATCAGTGGCGGCGGTTCCCTGGCGGCACACCTGGAGCTGTTTTTTGAAATCATCGGGGTGAACGTGCTGGTGGGCTACGGGCTGACGGAAACCTCGCCGGTGCTGACGGTGCGGCGCAATTGGCGGAATTTGCGGGGGACTTCGGGCCTGCCGCTGCCGGCCACGGAGTTGCGATCGGTCGATCCCGACACGCGCCAACCGTTACCCACGGGCGAAAAGGGGCTGATCCTGGCGCGCGGGCCGCAGATTATGGCGGGCTACTTTGGCAAACCGGAGGCCACGGCGAAAGCGATCGACTCCGAGGGCTGGTTTGACACGGGCGATTTGGGCTGGCTGTCGCCGATGCAAGACATCACGATTACGGGGCGGGCGAAGGATACGATCGTCCTGACCAATGGCGAAAATATCGAGCCACAGCCGATCGAGGATGCCTGTATTCGCAGCCCCTACATCAGCCAAATCGTGCTGGTGGGCCAAGACCAAAAGACCCTCGGCGCGTTGATTGTGCCCAACCAGGAGGCGATCGAAGTCTGGGCCGCTGAACAGGGGTTGACCGACATCGACCTAAACAGCGATCGGGTGCAATCGCTGATCCGCAACGAGCTGGCCCGCGAAGTGAAAAACCGCCCCGGCTACAAGGCCGAAGAACGGATTAGCCTGTTTCGGTTTTTGGCGGAACCGATGTCGATCGAGAACGGTCTGCTGACCCAAACGATGAAAGTCCGCCGCAATGTGGTGTTCGAGCGCTTTGCCGACGTGATTGCCGAGATGTTCGCGCCCTAGCGTCCGGACTGGGATGCATGGAGTTGCATCGATCAAAATAGCGTGATGTGAGGAAGAGTTGATCGTGATCTATCGCCCCGTTTGGAGTTCGATCGCAGTGGCGGCCCTGCTGGCCACCGGAGGAGCCGCCATGGCCCAAGGATCAGGATCGTTTGGCTCAGGATCGTTTGGCTCAGGATCGATCGAACCCTTAGCCCCCAACAGTAGATCCAACACCTGGCACGCCGAACGGTATGCCGAATCCGTCCCGATCGCCGACCTGCTCGACAATCCCCAGCGCTGGGAAGGACGATTCATCCGCACCACCGGCCGCCTACGCGGTGAGGAAACGGGTCAGGTGGGCTGCACCCGCATGGCCTGCGCCTTTCCGCCCAGCGCCCAACCGGGCGATCAATTGGAGTGTAACCGTTGCAGCGGCCCGGCTCGGTTACAGGCAGGCGATCGCTCCCTGCCCTTGGGAAATTTGCGCTGTAGCGGCGTGGAAGTTTTGACCTACGGTGTGGGCGGCCAGGTCGATCGCGTCATTCGCTGGGATAGCGCACAATTCGAGTCCAGCAGTGTGAAACTGGGCGGGGACTACATTGCCGCTGGAACCTTGCGCAGTCGCCTGCCCGGAGCACCGGCCGGCCAGCCAGCATTTGAGTTTGAGCTACAGTCGATCGTCCCCGTGGCGGCCAGCGGAGCCGAACCGATTCGCGGCCTGTGGTAGCCAAAACCAACACAACAAATAGCCATGGGCGGGAAATCAGCCAATTGATTGACTGATCACCCCGCCCACACTAAGGGTCGATCCAAAGGTCGGTCAATGGTTAACCAACCGCGATCGACCTCGGTTCACCAGATCACTGCCCAGTCCTAGGATTCTGCATCCGACTTGCGCGATCGACGCTTCGCCGACCCAGCCAAGCCCAGACCCATCAGGCCCAGACCCAGCATCACCGTCGGTTCCGGCGTAGCTACGCCCGCGATTTCACGGTTGTTCTTGCGTCCAAAGTCGATCGCAAACACCGTGTCATTAAAGTCTTGGTCGCCGCCGCCCCACAGATCCTCAAAGGCCAGCACTAGCAAATCTTCATAGAAATAGGACATGGCGTGTTGCTTGCCATCGGGGTTGTCCTTCGCATTCGCCCGGAACCGACCCGGCACCGTCTTGCCCGTGCGCACATCCCTGCCAGAAATACCGCCGTTGATCCAGTTGGAAACCAAGCTGAAGTCAAAAATCGTGCCTGCTTGGAACTTGCCTAAGCTAACCCAATCCCCCACATTCAGCGGGCTGTCTTGGGCAGAGCGACCCGCCACGGCCCCATTCGGGTTTTGGCAATAGCCGCTGAAGTTCACCAGCGTGTTCCTTTGGCTAGGGCTACAGGAGGTGTCACCAAAAATCTTCGTTTGGGCCGTGGCCGTCGCTCCGGTCGTGGCAAAGTCTAGGCGGTTGCGGTAGCCCCCCGCCGTTTCGCCCAGGAAGTAGACCTTTACATCGTGGTCATACTTCATCTGTAGCAAGGACTCATCAAGGACGCGGAAATTAATTTCGTTCGGGTCTAATTTACGGGCCTCTTTCCCTACGAAGGGAGCCATCGTCGGCAACGCCGTTTGGAAGTAGTCGGGTGCTGTGCTCCGAGGATTGATATCAAACGCTTGGGCAGCCCCCGCAGCGATACCCAGAGCAGCCACTGAGGCGGTTGTCGCTTTGGTTAGAACAGAGGATAGGTGCTTATTCATGATGGGAGAAGATGCTAGAGGATGGGTCATCAGTCACAACCTAGCTCCACCATTAACTTCATCAATGAAGGTCAAGGCTGGTGGCATCATCACCTATAGAAGTGCAGGCAATGAGCTGGGAAACTAGGGGGCACACCTGAGCGTTGTAACTCTTACTTTCTCAAGTTTAGGGGCAGTTCTTGAGTTGGCTAATAAATTTTTGGTGAAGAACATGGCGGTTTATGAGGCTAATGTGAAGCCGGGTCGTGCGGCGGCTAATTGCCATCGATCGCAGCCACGCGATACGATCGCGCCCGGGCCGTCTCCCGCAGTCGGCGATTCATCCATTCAGATTCAATCTCAGATTCAGTCTCACCAACCCCCTACGCAAAACTGCGCGAAACTCTTATGGACATGACTTCACCGGGCCTGTGGCTCAAACGCCCCATCATTGTCAAAGCCGTTGTCACACCCCGTTGGAAGGAAGATGCTCAGCTCGAACTGCAACGGCAAATCGACCAGCTCGATCGACAGCTACAGCAACTCGACAGCCAAGGCCAACGGGCGATCGCCGAAATCCAACGCCAAAGCATTCAGCCGCCCGGCCCGGAAGTGAGCCGTCAAATTGAAAATATTCAGGGCCAGGTGAACGAGCAAAAATCCCAAATGCTCGAACAAAAAAATCAGGTGCTGCAACAACTGAACCGGGTGCACACCTTGGAATTGGACAAGGAAGTGGTGCAAACCCAGATGGAAAGCCTGTTTCAGGTCAAACAGGGCGACAATTTGATTGACAAAATGCAGGTGGAAATCTTGCTGCGCGATGGGATTGTTGAGGAAATTCGCGGCGAACTGTAGGGCCTGTCATCGGTTCAATTCGATCGAATCAATCGAAGCTGAAATTCTTAATTTTCCCTATCCCAATCGTCGTAACAAGGGGCTTAAGCCCCTTGTCTCCCCCGATTTGGTGACGGTGGAATCAGGGTTTCAGAGGATCTGAACCATGCGCTGCAATCGCCGGTTGTAGTTTTCGGGTTGGGCGCAATTTCGGATGCGATTGATGAACTGATTAGCCCATCTACTCCTGATCAAATGATCAAGGGAGATCGGGGATCGGTAGGGGCGTGCGCTGGCACGCCTTTGCGGTTTTTGGGGCGGATTGGAGCGGCGCAAGCGGATCAACGGGTTGCACAGGTGGGGAATCGTGTTTCAAACGACGCGGCGGCGGTTGGCTCTGTGGTATGCGGCGGTGACGGCGGTGCTGGTGCTGGTGGCGGCGATCGCCTTCTATGGCTATGCCCGGGCGACGCTGGTCGATCGAGTGGATGACACGATCGAACACGCGATCGAACTGGTGGCCCGATCGCTGGCGATCGAATCCGTCGAGGTGCGCGACCTGGCGGCCACAAACCCAAACGAGACGATCGCCCGATCGCGCGTCAACATCGAAGCCAGCTTCCGCGACAACACCGGCACGGTTTGGAATGACGTGGAGGACGATCGGATCGATTTGGAATGGTTTAGTCCCACGGGCCAGCAATTGTGGACGAGTTTTGCGAAGCCCCTGACCGTGCCGCTGCATCCTACGCGCAAGAGCGAAACGGTGAAAATTGTGCGTGACCCGGAGCCGGGAGCCACGGCCGATGAACCGCCCTTGGTGCTGCGGCAGCGGGCCCAGGCCATTTCGCTCCATGGGCAGCCGCTGGGCTATTTGCGGGTGAGTCATCCGTGGTTTGAGGTGACAAAACCGGCGCGACAGTTGGCGATCGACCTGAGCTTCGGAGTCGTGGCGTTGATTAGCGCGGTGGGGGCGATCGGTTGGTGGCTGTCGGGCTTGGCCATGGAGCCGGTGCGCGAGTCCTACCAGCGCCTGCGCCAGTTCACGGCCGATGCGTCCCACGAACTGCGCAACCCGATCGCCACGATCCAAACCAATGTGCAGGTGGCCCTGGCGGAACCGGAGCCGCAGATGGAGCGATCGCAACTGGAGACGATCGAGCGGCTGACCCGGCGGCTGGGCAAGCTGGTGGATGATTTGCTGTTTTTGGCGCGGCAAGATAGCGGCATGGTGCAGCCCCAGTGGGCCACGGTGGATCTGTCGGAACTGCTGCTGGAGGCGATCGAGGAGCAATCGGCCCTGGCGGCGCGCCAAGGCCTGGAGCTGATTCCCGAACTCAGCGAAGCGCCGGATGATCACGCCTTTGAGGTGCGGGGAGATCGGGACCAACTGGCGCGACTGCTGACCAATTTGTTAGGCAACGCGATTCAATACACCCCCAGCGGCGGCCAAGTGTGGGTGCGGCTCGATCGGGACTTGCGCAAGCCCTGGCTGAAACTGGAAATCCAAGACACGGGCATCGGCATTGCGCCGGAAACCCTGCCGCACCTGTTCGATCGGTTCTATCGCGTGGACACCGCCCGATCGCGCCGCAGCGCCACCCAATCCGCCGGCTCCGGCCTGGGCCTGGCCATTGCCCTGGCGATCGCCCAAACCCATCAGGGCCAAATTCGCCTCGACAGCCAGCTCGATCGGGGGACGATCGCCACCGTCACCCTACCCGTTGTGAGCGATAGTCCCAGTTGATAGCAGTTCGGGATTCGCTCGGGATTGGTTCATACAGCAATTCCCGTTGTTGTAGGGGCAGGTTTGAAATCTGCCCTGACTGAGATTGTGGTGGTTTTCGAGTTTTGGGTACACCTCACTTCAACGAACAGTGCTGTAAATCAGTTCATAACCAGTTAGTTTTGCCGACTGTTTTACAGAAGTTCTGGACAAATTGTTTCAACCAATACCACAAGGGTCAGCTCATTGAGCCGAACATAGCTTGTTGTGTTTGTGGCCACAATGCTTGCGATGTGTGCGGATGAAATGCACTCAATTCGCATACCCCCCTCATTATTTGCCAGCGCCATCAACTCAATCTTAGACTGGCGATCAATCAGGGAATTTCCCGTTTGAGGAGTGTCATTGGTTCCGGTCGTTTCTTTTCTTGTGACTGTGTTATGACGACTCCTTCTGTACCGCGCAAGAAAGTTGTGCAAGAACGCCGTGAGTACAATGCTTGGGTCGCCACGGAAACGATCGAAGACTACTCCCTGCGCTATGCTCCCCAATCGTTTCGGAAGTGGTCAGAGTTTTTGGTGGCCAACACGGCCCTCGGGGGAATCTCGTTTCTGGCCCTGGAAGCGATCGGCGGATCCCTCGTTATTAACTACGGCTTCAGCAACTCTTTTTGGGCGATCATCGTTGTTGGGGCGCTGATCTTTTTGGCGGGAATTCCGATTGCCTATTACGCCGCAAAATACAACATTGATATTGATTTGCTAACCCGGGGAGCCGGATTTGGCTACATTGGCTCGACCATTACGTCGCTGGTTTATGCCTCGTTTACCTTTATTTTCTTTGCCCTCGAAGCGGCAATTTTAGCCCAGGCCTTAGAACTCTATTTTCAGTTACCCCTTTGGTTAGGCTACATTTTCTGCTCCTTAGTGGTGCTGCCGATCGTCTTCTATGGGATCACGGCGATCGAGCGGCTGCAATTTTGGACCCAACCAATCTGGCTGATCTTGATGATTTTGCCGTTCGTGGGTGTGGGCATCCAAGACCCCGCCGCCCTCGATCGGTGGCTGCATTTTGCGGGCAACTCTCCCAGTGGGGCCGCCTTCGATCCGTTGCTGTTTGGGGCGGCGGCCACAGTGTCCTTTTCACTCATCGCGCAGTTGGGCGAGCAGGTGGACTATCTGCGCTTTTTGCCCGAATGCACCCCCGAGACCCGGGGCCGCTGGTGGCTGGCGGTGTTGGCGGCGGGGCCGGGCTGGATCGTGCTGGGCGTGGCGAAGCAGTTGGGCGGGGCTTTTTTGGCGACGTTGGCGATCGAGCATGGCGCAACGATCGCCAAAGCCAAAGAACCGGTGCAAATGTATCTGGCGGGGTTTGCCAGCATTTTTGATGACCCGCAGGCGGTGCTGACCGTGGGCGTGTTTTTTGTGATCATTTCCCAGGTCAAAATCAACGTAACCAATGCCTACGCCGGGTCGCTGGCTTGGTCTAACTTTTTTTCGCGGTTGACCCATTCGCACCCCGGCCGGGTGGTGTGGCTGGTGTTTAACGTGACGATCGCCCTGTTGCTGATGGAGCTGGGCGTGTTTGAAACCCTAGAAGCGGTGCTGGGGCTGTATTCCAACGTAGCGATCGCCTGGATCGGGGCGATCGTCGCCGACCTGGTAATTAACAAACCCCTGAAGCTCAGCCCTTCCTACATCGAGTTCAAACGCGCCTACCTCTACAACTTCAACCCCGTCGGCTTTGGCTCCATGGCGGTGGCCTCCGCGATCGCGATGCTGTCGTTTATTGGCCTGTTGGGTGAGGCCATGCGGGCCTATTCCCCCTTTTTGGCCCTCGGGATTGCCTTTTGCCTCTCGCCGATCATTGCCTGGGCCACCCAGGGCCGCTACTACATTGCGCGGACGAACGAAGTCCGGCTCAACTTTCCGGCCGAGTCCCTGTTGGCTTGCTGCGTTTGCGAGAACCCCTACGAGCCGGCGGATCTAGCCTTTTGCCCGGTCTATGACGGCCACATTTGCTCCCTGTGTTGCAGCCTCGATGCCCATTGTCATGACGCTTGCAAACCGGCGGCGATCGATGCAAGCGCCATGACTGTAGCCCTAGCCCGAACGGTGTTTGGCGATCGACTACCCCAGCGACTGGGTAAACGCCTCGTCCGGTTCCTGGGGCTGTTTGCCGTCATGGCAGGAGTGTTGGGAATTATTTTTGGGCTGGTGTATGACCTGGGGCCCGTCTCCACCTTTCGGGACTCCGAGCAATCGCACGTGGCCCTGCTGGAACTGTTTGGGGTGCTCTATGCCCTGCTGCTGGTGCTGGTGGGGATGGCGGCTTGGTGGCTGGTGTTGAGCGATGAAAGCCGCGAACTGGCCGAGGAAGAACTCGACAACCAAAACCTGCAACTCCAGCAGGAAGTGCGCGATCGCGAAGCCGCCGAAACCGCCCTGCAAACCCTGGCCCACGATCTCGAAACCCGCGTGAAGCAGCGCACCGCCCAACTGTCGGAAGCGTTGATTGTGCTCAAGAAGGCCCAAACCCAGCTCGTGCAAACCGAGAAGATGTCGAGCCTGGGGCAGTTGGTGGCCGGCATTGCCCACGAAATCAACAACCCGGTGAACTTTATTCACGGCAACATCGAGCACGCCTCGAACTATGTGGGCGACTTGCTGACGTTGCTGATTGCATACCAAACGGCCTTTCCCGATGCCACGCCGGAGATTCAGGACTTGGCGGAAGAAATCGACATTGAATTTGTGCAAACGGACTTGCCAAAGCTGTTGCGATCGATGCGCGTGGGCACCGATCGCATCCGCGAAATTGTCCTGTCCTTGCGCACGTTTTCGCGCCTCGACGAAGCGGAGGTGAAGCGCGTTGACCTCCACGCGGGCATCGATAGTACGTTGATGATTTTGAGCAATCGGCTGAAGGCCACGGACAAGCGCCCGGTGATCCATATCGAGAAGCGCTATGGGGATTTGCCCCCGATCGAGTGCTACGCGGGCCAAATGAACCAAGTGTTTATGAACCTGCTGACCAATGCGATCGATGCGATCGATGAGCACCGGGGGCTAGATCCAAAAACCCACCCACCCCAAATCACGATCGCCACGGAATTGATTGGCCCCACAAACATTCGGATCGCCATTACGGACAATGGCCCCGGCATTCCGCCCCAGGTGCAACGCAATCTGTTTGATGCCTTTTTTACCACCAAAGAGGTGGGCAAGGGCACGGGCTTGGGCCTGTCGATTTCTCAGCAGATTGTGGTGGACAAGCACGGCGGTCGCATTACCTGCCAATCGCAACCCGACAGCGGCACAACCTTTACGGTCGAAATTCCGACCCAACAGCCCGATCGCAGCTAAAAAGCCGCTCAAAAAACGATTGGCAGGAATCGGCGATCGCATCCAGTGTGCAACCCCAACTCCTGCCAATTGCCCAACGATCGGCCCGTGGCGCGATCGGGAACTCACCGGGGTTATCCCCGCAACCGGAGCCTACACCCCCGTAGCCGATCGGCCCTGCTTGCCCAGCCGGAACAGTACAAAATAGGCCAGATAAATCACATAAATCCCCAAGCCCAGCAGCCCCAACACTCCTAGAAAGCTGGGGTTGGTGTTGCCATGGAAATATTGCCGATAGAGCCAGGTGGGTGCGAGCCACACCCGACAGGCCGCATCCTGCACCATCACCTCACTGGCCTTCAGGGCACAGGGCAGCGTCAGCACTTGCGCCACCGTCCCGATCGCACAGTAAATCGTCATGGCCCAGCGCCAAGCCTTGAACACAAACTTCAGGCGCGGCTGGGCCTGGTCATCGATTTCCTCATTCAGATCCACCCAAAACCACAGGCCAAGGGGAATCAGCACCCGCGCCCCCAACGCCGCCACAAAGCTCACCGGCAACGAGGCAATCATCAAATAGACCGTGATCGCCAGCAGGCTCGACACCCGCCAGTAAATCACCATCAGCTTTTGCAGTGCGTCTGCTTTTGCTACAAACGCCCACAGCAACAGCCCTAGCGGTATCAAAACGGTAAACAACACCGCCACGCGGTAGTCCGTCCAAACCAACGATTCCAACCAGTTTTCAGCCATAGGGAGGGGCGATCGAGCCGACAAAATCGCCATCTATGCTACCGCGCGGCTTCCCCTTGTTGGTGGATTCGTCGGCCGGTACTTGGGCCAGGGTGCAGCCTCGTGCCCCGTCCAAAACCGAACCGAGGGAGCGATCGGGCGATCGCTCAGGGGGCACAGCGGGCGATCGTCTACGCCTGTTTCAGGGCCGTCACTTCGATCTCAATCTTGATCGCCGGATCGGTCAAGGCGGCGGAAATCATCGTGCAAGCCGGGCGCACCTCCCCGAAATATTGCTTCAACACCGGCCAGCACTGGGGAAAATCCGCCGCATCCGGCAGGATATAGGTCACACGAACCACGTCCTTCAACGAGGCCTCGGCCTGTTGGAGCGCCGCTTCGATGTTTTTGAGGCACTGCTCCGTTTGTTCGGCCACGCTGTCCGAAATGGTCATGGTGGCGTAGTTAAAGCCCGTCGTACCCGACACGAACACCCAGGGATCCTGGCGCACGGCGCGGCTGTAGCCGATTTCTGCCTCAAAGGACGAGCCGGAGCTAATCAGTTGTCGAGCCATTTTGAAACATCCCTAGGAAATGATTTGAACCATGGGATAGGATAACCGGCCCTAGCGCGGCCGACTATTGACGTAATTCAAGAGTTCTGTGGCGCGGGCTGAGTCTGGCCAGCGTTGCAGGATTTGTTGCAGTTGCGATCGGGCTTCGGCCCAGCGCTCCATGCCGGCCAACGCCGAGGCGATTCCGTATTCGGCTTCTTGGCGCTCGATCGCGTCGGGCGGCAACTGGTCTAGGGCTTGGCGATAGGCCGCAAGCCCCTCGGGGGTTGCACCGCTGACTTGGGCCAGCCGCAAATAAACCCCAGCATCTTGCGGAGCCAGGGCGATCGCTTGGCGGTAGGCAGCGATCGCCGGGGGCGGGTTGCCTTGGTCGCGATACACGTCCCCCAGCAGAACTTGGGCCAGGGCCGCTTGACCCGCTTCCCCCAAGCTGTCCAGGCTGGTGTGGGCGGCGACCACCTGCCGAAATTCCCGCAAGGCTGCCTCGGGTTCAAACCGCCAGGCCAGCAAATAGCCCAATCGGTAGCGCGCCCACAAAAAGTCAGGCTTGGCCCGCAGGGCCGCTTCATAAGACGCTCGGGCAGCAGCAAAGTCCATCATCTTGTACTGGATTTGCCCGATCGCGAAGTGGGCTTCGGCAAAGTCTGGCTGTAGGAGCAAGGCCTGGCGATAGGCTTGCAGGCCCTGGAAACCACGCCCCAAACGATCGAGGTCGTAGGCCATTTCAAAATAGGCGCTGGCTTCGATCGACTTCTGAGCCAAAATCGGCCCCGTGTAGCCATAGCCCCGGATGGCCCCATCCGTGATCGGTTCATCCAAGGGCGATTGCGATCGATCAGCAAACAGATCCAGCAATCCATAGCTGGGGTAACGCTCGATCGCTGTTCGGTAGGCCGCTAGGGCCTCGGTGGGGCGATCGGCCGTCAGGTAGGCCCGAGCCAGCTTGAAGGTGGCGATCGTCGTTTGGCTGGCCGCGTCGTCGCCCAAGGCTTGGTAGCCCACGATCGCCTGTTGATAAAAGCCGATCGCCCCTGCGGGATCGTTGGCACAGAGTCGCTGATCACCGAGCAACTCTGCCTGGTCGGGCGACTGGGTTTTGATGGTGGACGGTTCGGGTGGCAAATGATCACAGCCAATCAACACTGGTGGTTTGGGCGTTTCCGGTGGCATGGCGCGGGCGATCGGGTAGCCGAGACCGATCGCACCCAACAATGCTCCCAATCCCACAAGGCTCATCCCGATCGATCGCGGCATAGTTTGATTCCCCCTCAGTCTCTGAGTTCAACGGGTTATGGGTTAAGCGTCTCGGGATCCAGCCCCAACTCCCGCAGTCGCGCGGCCAGGCGATCGGCCCGCTCCCGCTCTAGGGCTGCCTGCTGTTGAGCTTGTTCGGCCCGCTGGCGTTCTGCCTCCGCCTGTTGCTCGGCTTGTTCAGCCCGTTGGCGTTCTTCGATCAGGGTGGAAAACGGCTGACCATCGGGTCGCAGCAGCGTCAGGGTTTCCTCATCCCACTGGAAACGAATGCCCAGCCGGGGACTCACCCAATCGTGGGGATCGTCCACCGGCTCGAACGTGCCCTCGGCCCCACGGATCAGAACGCTCAAATCGTTGCGATCGGGGTCGTAGATGTAATATTCCTCCACGCCGTAACGGTGATAGAACAGTTGCTTTTTCAGCATTTCCGTCAGGCGATTTCCCGGCGACAGGATTTCAAAGACCACTTGCGGGGCGATGTGGTTTTCGCGCCACTGCATGTACGACCCCCGATCTCCCTTGGGCACGCCAAACACCACCATCACATCGGGCGCTTGGCGGGTTTTGTTGTCGCCCTCGACGGGATACCAGAGCAAGTCGCCCGCCACAAACACTTGGGGATCGTTGGCAAAGAGGGCGGCGAGGTTGCTGTGGATTGTTTGAATCCAGCGAAATTGTTTGGTGTTGTCTGACATCGGTTGGCCGTCGCTGTCGGGATAGTCGATCGGTTTCGGCTGGATGGATCCCGGTGCGCTGGGGGTTTGGGCAATCATCGGCGGTTCCTCACGATCGCAATTGCTCCCATTATGCCAAGGGGCGATCAGCCAGGTCGCGCCCGGCGATCGCCCCTTGAACAGCGCTAAATTGCGCCGAAGTCGGTCGAATCAAAGACCGTGGGACTCACGCCCTGCACAACGGCCAGCACTTCGCTGCCAAAACGGATTTCCGTGCCGCCGGCCACCGTGGCAAAGCTCAAACCGCCAAAGGCCAACGGGGTCGCCAACAGGATTTTGTCCACGCCGTCTTGGTAGTCGGCGATCGTTTCCGTGCCCTTGCCGATGCCGATGATGAACCGATCGGCCCCCGCGCCGCCGGTCAGGGAGTCGTTGCCCAAGTCGCCCGAGAGCAAGTCCGCCCCGTCACCGCCGAGCAGCGTGTCATTGTCCTGGCCGCCAAACAGCGAATCATCGCCCAGGTCGCCCGAGAGGAAATCGGAGCCGATGTTGCCAAACAGGCTGTCGTTGTTTTGGCCGCCAAACAGGCTGTCGGCATCGCGCCCGCCGTAGAGTTCGTCGTCGCCGATGTTGCCGAACAGTTGGTCGTTGCCGGTGTTGCCAAAGAGCCGATCGCGATCGCGCCCGGCGAACAGTCGATCGGCCCCATCGCCCCCGATCAACGTGTCGTCACCCGCGTTGCCATACAGCTCGTCGTCTCCCACATTGCCGAAGATGTTGTCGCCGCCACCGATGCCCAGCACCCGATCGTTCCCGGCCAGCGCATCCGCCGAGTCCGCATTATCCGTCAGGGTCACATCATCATTGCCGGCGGTGAACTGGCCGGCCGGCGGCGGCGGAGTCGGGCCACCCACGCCAAATTCCGTGGAGCCAATGTCGATCGCCCCGTCGCGGGCCAAGCTGCGCTGATCGGTGGTCACGCCGGCCACCGCTTTTCCCGCATTGATCGCTGGGCTGCCCGCTTGCAGTAAATAGCCCAACTGCCCACCGCCAATGTCTTGCAGCGGCCCCAGCTTCGGATCAGCGACGATCGCGCTGCTGGTGATTTGCGGATCCTTGCCCCCCGGCAGCGAGGCGGGAAACTGCAAATTGTTGCCGCCGTCCGTCAGGGTTTTGTTGGTTTGGAACGATTCGCTAAAGCTATTGCCCGCGCGGTTGTTCACAAACAGGCTGTTCGTTGCTTCCACCGAGGAGGCATCGTTTTTGAAAATGCCGCCGCCGAACCCGCTGGCGGTGTTGTTCGCCAGGGTGACGTTGACCAGCTTGTTGGCTTGGTTGTTGGCAAAAAAGATGCCGCCGCCGATGCCGCGCGAGGGGTCGGGGTTGACGGCTTTGTTATTCCCGATCGTCGTGTTGATGATTTGCACCGAGGCATTTTCAGCGATCCACACACCACCGCCCTGGGTTTCGGCGTTGTTGTTGGCGATCGTCGTGTTGCGAATAATCGAGTCGCCCACCGCCAGCCGCACGCCGCCGCCCAGGCCGTTGCCGCCGGGATCTGCCACCACCGTGTTGTCAACAATGATGCTGTTTTCAATCAGCGCCGTGTCGGGACGGTAGGGATAGAGCGACAGTGCGCCCCCCTGGGCCGCGGCGCGGTTGGCCGAAAAGTAGCTGCTGCGAATGATCATTTGGCCGCCCACGCCGTCGCCAAATTTGCTGGCCGCGTCGGCATAAATTGCGCCGCCCTGGCCCCAAAAGGCCGCGCCGCCTTTGCTGGAGTCGTTGCCCACAAAGCGGCTGTTTTCCACGAGCAGTTCCGTTTGGATCGTGCCCAGGGCCCCGCCGTTCGTGCCTTTATTGTTGGTGAATTCGCTGTTGCGGACGACGAGGCTGGTTTCGGCCCAGCTTTGGACGGCTCCGGCTCCGTATTCGACGATCGAGCCGCTATTTTTCTGGCTGGCGCGGTTGTTGTCGAAGCGGCTGTTGGTAATCGTGCCCTTGCCTTGGTATTGCAGGGACACCGCGCCACCGGAGAAGTTTTCGGCTTCGTTGTTGCGGAAGGTGACGTTATCGATCGCCAGGTTGACGCGAATATCCGTGCCAATGCCCGCGCCGGAGGTGCTGACATCGGTGGCTCCCCGGGTGCGGCCGTCCGCCACGGTCAGGTTCCGAAAATTGACCGTGCCGCCTTGCTTGCTGACGTAGAACACGCGGCTGCTGTCGTTGCCGCTGATCACCAGGCCCGCTGCGCCGCCGCCGTCGATCGTGATGTCGCGATCGATCACCAGTTGACCACCCGTGAGCCGAATCGTTTGGTTCGCAAGGTTGGGCGCAAAGGTGATCGTATCGCCGTTGGGAGCCGATGCCAGGGCGGCGCGCAGGGAGCCGGGGCCGCTATCGGCCAAAGAGGTGACGAGTGCCATAGGGAGGATGTGGGGAAAGGGTTGGAGGCGATCGGGTCGTGGGATTAATCGTCAAATCTACGGACGATCGCGTGCTAAATGTGACTCAAATGGGTGGCGATCTGTGCCCTTGTCTGTGCCAGTTGCCTCACAGGTGGCGGGCTATGGTTTGGTAATCCCGCGATCGGGCGGCACGATCGGGATCGCCGGGGCCAGTCGGGCGATCGACCCCAGCCGTTTCCCCGAAAAAATCCCAAAAAAACAGTAGGGGCAGGTTTGAAACCTGCCCCCAAGATCATCGCCCCAAGCGATTGACCCAGGCGATCGGCAAATTTCTCAAGATTCCCCAGAATTTCCCCGAAAAAATCCCCAAAAACCGGTAGGGGCAGGTTTCAAACCTGCCCCCAAGATCATCGCCCCAAACGACGGAATTAACCCTTCAGCCAGCGGGCCACATCCTTCGCGTGGTAGGTAAGGATTAGATCCGCGCCCGATCGCTTGAAGCTGGTCATCGTTTCCATCACCACCCGCTGTTCATCGATCCAACCGTTGAGCGCCGCCGCCTTCACCATCGAATATTCCCCCGACACGTTGTAGGCCGCCACGGGCAAATTGCAGGCTTCCTTCACGCGCCAAATGATGTCCATGTAAGCCAGGGCGGGCTTCACCATCAACATATCCGCCCCTTCGGCGATGTCCAGTTCGATTTCTTTGATCGCCTCGCGGCCATTCGCGGGATCCATTTGGTAGGTACGGCGATCGCCAAATTGCGGGGTCGATTCCGCCGCATCCCGGAACGGGCCATAGTAGGCCGAGGCGTATTTCGCCGCGTAGGACAAAATCGGAATGTCTTGGAATTTTGCCCCATCCAAGGCTTCCCGAATCGCCTTCACAAACCCATCCATCATGCCCGACGGCGCAATAATATCCGCGCCCGCATTGGCCTGGGCGATCGCCGTTTTCTTCAGCAATTCTAGGGTCGGATCGTTCAAAACTCGCCCGCTCAAATCACCGGTTTCCAAATAGCCACAGTGGCCATGGCTGGTGTATTCACAGAGGCAAGTATCGACGGCCACGATCAGATCGGGAACGGCTTTTTTAACAGCTTCCGTGGCTTTTTGGACAATGCCGCAGTCATGCCAAGCGCCGGTCGCGTCGGTGTCTTTGTCGGCGGGAATTCCAAACAGAATGATCGCGGGAATTCCGAGGTCATAAACCTGTTTGGCTTCTTCAACAATTTTGTCGATCGAGAGTTGATACACCCCCGGCATCGATTTCACTTCGTTGGCCACACCGTCGCCGGGCACCGCGAACAACGGGTAGATCAAATCGTTGGTGGTGACGACGGTTTCCGCAACCATGCGGCGCAGGGTTTCGCTGTTGCGTAGGCGGCGAGGGCGATGGGTGGGGAACATAGGGGCTTGCGTGATGGAGTCAATTGTTGATGAATGGGGCAGCAATTCGGACTTGCGAACAATCCCGTTGGGCTGCGCTTTGAGGGCGATTGGGGGGCGCGTTGAATCGTGAGGCGATTTCAAAAAGGGGTGTTTGAAATGGTGTTTTGAATTAACGCCTTGAATTAACGCACGGAATTAACAAACCGAATTAACGCACGGAGCGTTTTTAGAGTAAAGCCTAAGGGGGCTATGGTGGCGATCGCGTAACGATGTGTAAACTTTTTGGCCATTTTGATCCTGGATCGATCGCCTGAGTCGCTGCCGTTCTGGCCCGATCGCCCGGGCCCGCAAATGTCCGATCGCCCGACCGATCGCCCCCTCCAGCAATCGCATGATCGATCGCATTGTTGATCGTGTGGTCGATATAGTGCAAATAAACATTACAAGCCACCGAGAAGTTGCCATCGGGCCCCAGAAACCCGATAAAACTAAGGTATCGATCGGGCTGGATTCCATGATCTCTCCATCACCGATCGAGCATTTGCCGGTGGTGATCCCGTTGTTTGGTTGTTGTGGGTTGTTGTTAGCAGAATTTCGGTTGAGACGGCTGCTGTGCTAAGTCGCCCGTCCGCATCGACCGGCTAGGAGGTATATATGCGATGGCATTTAGGGCAATGGCAGTCTGAACCCTGGCCCACGAACCCAGGAACCTCGGCCCATTCGATGTGGCTGGCAACGTTGGCGCATTTATCGGTGTTTGTGGGGTGTGGGTTGGGGATGTTGACCCTGGCTCCGGCGGGAATCGATCGGGCGGTGCTGCTGGAATTGGTCTGTTGCCTCGGGGCGATCGGGCTGATGTTGCGCTCCCATGATCCGATCGTGCAAGCCAACGCGCGATCGGCCGTCAACTTCCACCTGAACGTGATCACCGCCGCCGCCCTCAGCAGCGTCGTGATCGGCATTCCGTTCCTGTTGGCCCTGGCGATTAAGGCGATGATCTCGCCCCTCGTGGCGGCCGCCCGGGTCGCGGACGATCCGAGCTATGTGCATGAATACGATTTCCTGTGGCAGTGGCTCAGCCCCCAGGACGATCGAGTGGGAGCCTAGGGCCAGTCATCAAATCCCCGAAACCCTGATCCTGGTGTTGCGAGATCCCGGGGGCAAGGGGCTTAAGCCCCTTGTCTGGGACGGTTGAACTGGGACGGTTGAACTCGACCATTTAACGATCGGCCGTGGGCGAATGATCCGCGAAAGATTCGATGATTCGCAAGAACAATTCCACACCCATTCCGAGGGCCGTTTCGTCAAAATCAAACCGGGGATGGTGATGCGGAAAGGTCAGCCCTTTCTGAGGATTCGCCGCGCCCACAAAGAAATAGCAACCGGGCACTTCCTTCAGGAAAAACGACATATCTTCCCCGCCCATGGTTTGGCAATTGGGCACGATTCCGATCGGGGTTTCGATCACCGTTTCGGCCACCCGCCGCACGCGATCGGCCGCCGCCGGATCATTCACCGTGGCCGGATAAATTTGTCGATAATCGAGATCAAACTCCGCCCCGTGGGCCGCACAAATGCCAGCAATAATCGCTTCGACTCGCCCTTGAATCGCCCCTTCGAGGGCGGGGTTGAAATAGCGCACCGTGCCCGCTAACCGGGCGGTGTCAGCAATCACGTTTTTGGCCGTGCCCGCATGAAACTCGCCCACGGTGACGACGGCGGCATCGATCGGGTCGATGTTGCGCGCCACGATCGTTTGCAGGGCCGTGACAATCTGCGCCCCCAACAGCACCGAATCGATCGTTTGGTGAGGCATGGCCCCATGGCCACCCCGACCCAAGACCGTGCAGGCAAACAGCTCCACCGCCGCCATCAGCGGCCCCGGCCGCACGCCCACCGTCCCCAGGGGCAGGTTATTCCACAGGTGCAGCCCAAAGATCGCGTCCACGTCGGGATTCCGCAGCACCCCGGCTTCGATCATCGGTTTTGCGCCGCCGGGGCCTTCCTCGGCGGGCTGAAAAATCAGCTTGACCGTCCCCGCCAGGGCCTCGCGGTGCTGTGCCAAATAGTACGCCGTGCCCAGGGCGATCGCCGTGTGCCCATCGTGGCCACAGGCGTGCATTTTGCCCTCGTGGCGCGATCGATAGTCCACCTCGTTCAGTTCCTGCACCGGCAGCGCGTCCATGTCGGCCCGCAGGGCAATCGTGGGGCCCGGTCGCCCGCCTTCAATCACCGCCACAATGCCGGTTTTGGCGATCCCCGCTTCGTAGTCAATGCCCCATTCGCGCAGCTTGTCCGCCACAAAGGCCGCCGTCAGCGCTTCTTGAAATCCCAGCTCGGGATATTGATGCAAATGTCGCCGCCAAGTGACCAGTTGGGGCAACAAATGGCGCACATCTAGCCGCAACTTTGATAAGTCGATGCCCGGCGCAGTCGGTAGTGTGGAAATCATTGAACCCAAAACTCCAGCCCAAAAATCGAGACGTGCAGGATTGCAGGATTAAATGATCGACCTTGGGGCGTGCAAACGGCCGGGGCGATCGCAAATCGGCGTGGAGTTTTGCACCGTAGCGGTGGGCAACATCTCCAACCCCTAGCTTAGACGCTTTCCGCCAATTCACGCCATAGGTGCGATCGCCAACGGTTGGGGCGATCGTGGGGCCCTGGGAGGAGCCGCGTAATGTTTGGAAACGCTCAAGTTTTGAACAAATCTTGATTGAAATGTCCGAACTTGTCGGAACTGATCGGAACATTATGGACTTTTATCAATTTACATCGCAAATTGATCCAAAAATGCCCGATCAGCCCATTCATTCGTTAGACCGAAAGAGAGCAATAGGAACCGATCTCTAAATCGCCTCAGGAGCACCCCATGGCCTTGAAACCACCACCGCCGCCACCGATCGCCCCCAAGCAGATGAATCTGTTGCGGGTCGTCGCCGCCATGGCTTGGGCTGATGGACATTTAGCCGACGAAGAAATTGAAGTGATGCTCGATCGCTTCAGTGCGCTCTTTGCTCAAACGGCGGATCAGCGCGACAGTCTGAAGCAAGATTTACGGGAATATTTGGTGCAGAATTTGCCCCTTGCGGAAATTGTGCCCAAGCTAACCGCCGATGCGGACAAAGAATTAGCCCTGGAATTGGCCTACGAAACGATCGCCTCCAGTGCCCGCACCGCTGACGAAGCGGTGATTAATGCCGATGAGTCGGCGGCCTATGGCGAATTGGTGCGGCTGTTGGATCTGTCGGCCGATGTGGTGAAGCGGATTGAATCCACCAGCCATCAAGCGGGCCATTCTAAGCAAGAATTGATTGACTTTTTGACGGCAAAATTGGCGGAAGTGTCTCCCCATTCGGCCTAACCAATCCGGCCTCATTAATCTGGACTCGTGCATGGAATTGATCGAGTTCGATCGGGTTGATCGGGTCATCCAATCACCCGACCCAACGTAGTCTTAAAACCATTCCGGCTCACACCACTGAAGGCTATTCGGTGGTGTTTTTCTTAGAAAAATACCCTGACCCGGCCCCAGGTTCGATCGCCCCGATCGTCGCCAGATGGGTCAGCGCGAACAGTGCGATCGGCCCCAAACCCTGTAAAACGAGTGAAAATGTAGTTTACAAAACACCCCTCGCCCCTCTGCCATGACGTTTGCGCCACCGCTTCAACGCCACGTGTTCCCGAATGGATTGACTGCGATCGCGATCGAAAATCCCGCAGCGGATATTGTGGCAGCCCGCATTTTCATCAAGGCCGGGAGCCTCTGGGAGGATCGATCGAAGGCGGGATTGGCCAACCTGGTGTCCGCCGTGATGACCAAGGGCACCGATCGGCTGTCCTCCATGGCGATCGCCGAACAGGTGGAGTCGATCGGGGCCAGCCTGGGAACCGATGCCAGCACCGATTATTTTTTGCTGAGCCTCAAGAGTGTGTCGCGGGATTTTGTCGATCTGTTGGCGCTGGCGGGCGAGTTGTTGCGATCGCCCTCGTTTCCCGAGTCGGAGGTGGAGCTGGAGCGATCGCTGATGTTGCAGGGGATTCGCTCCCAGCGCGAGCAGCCCTTTTCGATCGGCTTTGAGCAACTGCGGCAGGTGCTCTACGGCGACGACCACCCCTACGCCTTTTCGACCCTGGGCACGGAAGCCACGGTGGCCCAGCTCACCCAATCCGATTTGCAGGCGTTTCACAAAACCTATTTCCAACCCGATCGGATCACGATCGCGATTTCCGGTTGCCTCAGCACCCAGGAATCCTTGAAGGCGATCGAAGCCGTCTTTGGTGACTGGCAAGCCGACAACTGCGACATTTCCCAGCCCGTGTTTCCGCCCTTGCCTAGCAGCATTGCCCAACGGGCGATCGCCCAGGAAACCCAACAGGCGATCGTCATGCTCGGCTACGGGGCCGCCTCGGTGCTTCACGACGATCGCCCCGGCGAGTCCCACCCGGACTACGCGGCCCTGAAGCTGGGCAGCACCTACCTGGGCAACGGCCTCTCCAGCCGCCTGTTTGTGGAACTGCGCGAAAAACGCGGCCTGGCCTACGAAGTGTCGGCGATGTATCCCACGCGGCTCGGCCCGTCGCACTTTGTGGTCTATATGGGCACGGGGCCGCAAAACGTGCCCGACGCGATCGCCGGTCTGCAAGCGGAGGTCGATCGCCTCAGCCACACCCCGATCAGCCCCGACGACTTGAGCGCCGCCAAAAACAAGCTCCTGGGTCAATACGCCCTGGGCAAACAAACCAACGCCCAATTGGCGCAACTCTACGGTTGGTATGAGGTGTTGGGGTTGGGTCTCGACTTCGATCGCACCTTCCGCGAGTCGATCGCCCAGGTCAGCGCCGAGGACATCCAGCAAGTGGCCGATCGCTACTTTGCCGAGCCGCACATCGTGTTGACCGGCCCCGCCGATGCCGTCGAACCGGCCCTGATGGTGGCGAACTAGCGATCGCACCCAACGATTGAGACGTAGCCGTAGGGTGCATGGGAGAACGCTCGGTGCAAACCAACCATTTCCCTCATCTTCTCCCATGCACCGCAATCGATCAGGTAAAGTAACCATTTCCCTCATCTCCCATGCACCGCCATCGATCGGGTAAACCAACCATTTCCCTCATCTCCCATGCACCGCCATCGATCGATCCAAGCAACAAGGCGCGATCGAGTAGGGGCGTACCGCTGTACGCCCTCCGCCAGAATCGATCGGTTGCCATGAATTGGCCCTTAGAGATTTCGCGTATCGGAGGGCGCATGGCGATGCGCCCCTACAGGCTGGATGGCCGGCCTAGGCTCTAACAAAAAAATTCAACAAAAAAGGACGCACCGTAGTGCGCCCCAGGGATTAACGATCGGTGAACCGATCGCGTGGCCCTAGCCTTTCCACTTCACCTTCGGCAGGATTTCCGAGCGATCGACCCGGCCTTGATACCGCACCGCAAAGTTCAACAGCGAATCCAGCAGCGAATCCGACAGGTAGTGCGGCTGCAAGCCCAGATCCAGCAGGCTGGTGTTCTTGGCGTGGAAGTAGTGTTCTTCCGCTTCCACGCGCGGGTTCTCGATGTGGTCGATTTCCACCTTCAGCCCCAAGGATTGGCCGGCTTCTTGCACCTTCTTGGCCAGCTCCAGCACGTCGAATAGTTCCGTGAACTGGTTAAAGACGCGGAATTCGCCGGGATTCGCGGGCGTTTCGAGGGCCAGCTCCACGCAGCGCACCGTGTCGCGAATATCCAAGAAACTGCGGGTTTGGCCGCCCTTGCCATAGACCGTCAGGGGATGGCCCACGGCGGCCTGAATACAGAACCGGTTGAGCGCCGTGCCAAACACGCCGTCGTAGTCCAACCGGTTGATCAGCATTTCGTCCATGCCGGTTTGGTCCGTCAGCACCCCGTAGACCACGCCTTGGTTCAGGTCGGTGGCGCGCAGACCCCACACGCGGCAGGCGAAGTGGATGTTGTGGGAGTCGTGGACTTTCGACAGGTGATAGAAGCTGCCGGGCTGCTTGGGATAGGGCAGGGTGTCCTTGCGACCGTTGTGCTCGATCGTGATGTAGCCCTCTTCGATGTCGATGTTGGGCGTGCCATATTCGCCCATGGTGCCGAGCTTGACCAAGTGACAGTCGGGGAACTTCTCACGAATGATGTAGAGCAGGTTGAGGGTTCCGACGACGTTGTTGGTTTGGGTCAACACGGCGTGTTCGCGATCGATCATCGAGAACGGGGCCGATCGCTGTTCGCCGAAGTGGACGATCGCCTCGGGTTGAAACTCGGTGAGGGCTTTGTCTAAGAAGGCGTAGTTGGTGATGTCGCCGACGAATAAGTCAATGTGCTTATGGGTCAGGTCTTTCCACCGTTGAATGCGCTGCTTAATCGGGGCGATGGGAGTCAGCGTGTCGATCTGAAGTTGTTGGTCCCAGTGCCGCCGCACCAGGCTATCGAGGATGCCGACTTCGTGGCCGCGATCGGACAGGTATAGAGCCGTTGCCCAACCGCAGTAACCATCACCGCCAATGACGAGGACTCTCATAACTTCTTGGAGCTAGCGCTTGCCGATTGTTTCGCTCAATCTATCAGGGTTTGGTTAAATTTAGGCCGCCGAGGTATCCAATGCGCCAGAAGTCAATGGCCGTGGCTATCTTGACAAAAAAGCGCCGCCGATCTGCCAGTGCTGGAGACCGTCGGCGATGCCCCAAATGCCGGGGTAGGGACTGCGGTAAACCGTGGGTCGATCGCCCAGGGCGGTGATCAATTTCGGTTCGCTGTTGCCCACGACGATCGCCCGGTATCCGGCGGCCAGCAGGTTCAGATCATTCAGGCTGTCCCCGGCGGTGATGATCCGATCGCCCGGCCAGCGCTCCAGTTTCGCCAGTTGTTGCAGGGTGGAGCCTTTGGCCACGCCCTTGGGCATCACGTCCAGGTAGCGATCGGCGGACATGATCACATCAAATCCGGCGGCGTGGATGCGGGCGATCGTCTCGGGGCGTAGGGTTTTGGGGTCGTAGTCGTAGGACACGCGATAGGCGAATTCCCCCCGCTGGAGCGAGAGGCCCGGCTCGTCCGCCAGCAGGGTTTTGACCCGATCGTGGGCGCAGTTCCACCGGGCAGCGATCGCCTCCTGGAGCGATTCGATCGGCCGGCCATAGCCGTCATAGACCGTTGTGCCCACGTCACCGATGATGAAGTCGGGACAGGGCACGGCGGGGTTGTCAGCATAGAGCGGTTCGATCAACTCCCAGTGCCGCCCGGTGACAAAGACGAGAATGAGTCGATCACGCTGTTGTTCAATTTGTTGATAAAAAACGGCGCGATCGGCATCAGACCCGTGCAGAAATGTGCCATCCAAATCGGTGGCCAGCACCCAACGGGACGCGGTTTTTGAAACAGCCATAGATCAACTCATTGCCCCAGCATTGTGCGATTGATCTCTGGGCGATCAACTCGTGAGCAATTCTAGCAAGGGCGATCGCCCCTCACCCAGCCGGGTCGCGGGGTTGGGGCGAGGGAAAATCCCAACTCCTACGCGCCGACCGCTTCTTTGGCGGCGTAGAGCACCTCGGCCGTGATTTCCGAAAAGCCCCGATCGCGCGCGAATTTCTCCGTGTTCCGCTTCACCTTGCCGCGCACAAATCCCGGCACGCGGTTTAATTCCACCAAACCATCGCGACTCCAACTAAAGTCAGAATCGGTCGAAGTCGAAACCGACTTGGTAATCACTTCCTTGGTGTCGTGACCGCCAAAGATTTCTAGCAGGTGATCTTCCATGCCCAAGGTGAAGGAGTTGTAGATCAAATCCACCAGTTGATTCGCCCCTTCATAGCCCACATAGGGTCGATAGCCCACGGGGAAATTCTGAATATGAACCGGCGCAGCAATCACCCCACAGGGAATATCCAACCGCTTGCCCACATGGCGTTCCATTTGTGTGCCAAAAATAGCGGCGGGTTCCAATTCGGCGATCGCATTGGCCACCACCGTATGGTCATCGGTGATCAAAACCTGATCGCAATACTCGCTGACCTGATCGCGGAACCAATCCCCATCATACTGACAGTAAGTGCCCGCCAAAACCACCTTAATTCCCATTTCCCGCGCGAGCACTTTCGTAATCGCAGCGGCGTGGGTATTGTCACCAAACACCACGGCTTTTTTGCCCGTCAAATTCTGGCAATCGATCGATCGGGTAAACCAAGCCGCCTGGGACGCAAAGCGGGTTTGTTCATCGATGAACCCTTCATAATCCACCGCGTGGCCCTGCTCGGTGAGCACGGCTTGGATCGATCGAATGCACCGCGCCGTTTCCACAATTCCCATCGGCGTAATATCCACAAATGGCGTGCCAAATTCCGCTTGCAAATATTGCGCCGTCAGCCCGCCAATTTCGCGATAGGGAACCAGGTTAAACCACGCCTGGGGCAGCTTGTTCAACTCTGCCACCGAAGCCCCATCGGGAATCACCGTATTCACGTCAATGCCCAAGTCGGCCATCAGCCGTTTCAATTCTGTGCAGTCGTGGCGGTTGTGGAACCCTAGCGTGGTCATCCCCAAAATATTCACCGACGGGCGATCGGTTTTTTGGGTGGCTAAATTGCCTTTTTTGCGGCCCTTTTCAATATAAAACTTGACGATTTGTTGAAGGGTTTGATCCGCCGCTTGCAATTCATTGACGCGATAGTGATTCACGTCCGCAAACATCACATCCCCTTGGGCATCGATTTGCGCCCGAGCCACAAAATTCTGCAAATCCTCTTGCAAAATGCTGGACGTACAAGTGGGCGTGAGCACGATCAGATCAGGATGCTCCTCCTGATCTTTGCGCACAATGTTGTCAACCACTTTTTCTTGAGACCCCTGGGCCAACACATTGCGATCGACCACACTGGTCGTCACTGGCGTGTAGTCCCGTTCGCGTTCCAGCATCGATCGCATCACGTTGAAATAGTCATCGCCCAACGGAGCGTGCATAATCGCATGGACGTTTTTGAAGGAGCTAGCAATCCGCAACGTACCAATATGAGCGGGGCCGGCATACATCCAATAGGCCAATTTCATCGATCGATTCCCCAGCAAGTTTCAGGAGCAAGTTTTCATCGCAATCATCCGCAGCCATCGTCAGCCGCCCGGGTCGTAGCGGCGGGCTGTCTCCATCATGGCCAGACTGCCTAAAGCCATGACCCCCGAACCCCTGGGTTTCGATCAACGAGTCCCTGACTCAACACCAACGGACTCAACACCACAGGATTGCCACGGGCCAGGCAATTTTCAAAGTCCAAATCCGATTTTCGCAGACCGATCGATGATCCCCGAGAAAGATGAAGCATTGCAACGTAAACAAAAATCCCGAAATTGTTGCAGGACTTCACAACAACTTCGGGATTCCCGATGATTCCGTTGGATGATTCCGTTGATTGCCCCATGATTAATCATTGATTGACTAATCACCTAAAACCGATCCAAAACCAATTCAAAACCGATTAAAACCTGATTTGAAACTGGTTAAAATTAGGGCGTATTATCCAATTGGATCGATGGGGGCTGAAATAGTTGATTTTCTTCGGCCAACTGCCCTAGACAAGGGGCTTAAGCCCCTTGCCCCCGAGATCTCGCAACGACAGAATCAGGGTTTTGGGGATTTGATAACAGCCCCTAACTTCAATCAAATCAAATTAATCAAACCTACGCCAACTTGCCAGATCTCAAACACCCCATCACTCGCAAATTAGGGGCACTGGATCAAACCGATGTGACATCCGCTACCGCATCCACCGCTCGATCGTCCTGGGCCGGCAACTCCAAGCAATACCCCGCCCCATAGACCGTTTTGATATAGCGCGGATGGCGCGGGTCAGGTTCGAGTTTGGTGCGGAGGTGGCGCACATGCACCCGAATCGTTTCGATGTCATCGTTGGGATCGTAGCCCCAAACTTCCTTCAAAATTTCGCTGGGGGCCACCGTTTGCCCATGGCGCTGCAACAAACAGTGCAACAACTCGAATTCCAAGTGCGTGAGCTTGACAGTTTTGTCAAACCAAATGGCTTCAAACCGCTCGGGAACGAGAGTCAACGGCCCATAGTTGAGGATTTCGCTATGTTTGGCCGCCTGGGGAATGCGATCGGTGCGACGCAGCAGGGCCCGCACCCGCGCCAACATTTCTTCCACTTCAAACGGCTTGGTTAGGTAATCATCGGCCCCGGCATTAAAGCCTTCAACTTTATGTTGAGTTTGGGCTAGGGCGGTCAGCATTAATACAGGAATATCCGCCGTTCGTTCATCCCGTCGGAGCCGTTGGCACACGGTGAAACCATCCACCTTGGGCAACATAATGTCTAACAAAATTAGATCGGGCATCAGTTGCAATGCTAAGGCTTGACCTTTGATGCCGTCGGTGGTTTGGTTTACGTCGTAGCCGGCCATTTCTAGGTTGACGGCCACCAGTTCTGAAATGGCTGGGTCGTCGTCAATAACAAGAATGCGCGGCATGGCCTTTAGCTCCGAAAAACGTACAGTCGTGGATTAGTGCACAAACACCTGTTCCTAAGGAAATTATAAAGCTGGCGAGAATTTAGCCCAGAAATTACGTTTTTGTTTTAGCAATCGTTCGCAACCCACAGCAACAGTTTGCAATGTTGACGGCATTTTGGGTGGCCATGCGTTAGGAACGATCGCCCGGCCCGCTCCTAGGTGCTCAAGTAGACCTGGCTGAGGATGGCCCGCAGGCGATCGTAGTCGTCCTTGAGCAAGACGCTGAGGGTGCGACCGGCTTGCACGAGCCAGGGGCGATCGCCCTGGCGCAGGCGGTAGACCTCTCGCAGGGTCGCGGCGATCAGCGCGTCGGTGGGTGTGCCGGCCATCTGCAACAGGGTGCGCAAAAAATCCATTTTTTCGGTAAATTCCACCACCTCTTGCCGATCGCACCCGTAGACGGCCTGGTGGATCTGCGGTGGGCGCGGGGGCAGGTGTTGGTAAACCCAGCCATTGATTAATTTTGCCCCGGCGCGGGTGATGCCGTCGATCGCCCCCATGTCTAGCCCCTCGGGGCCGATCGCGTCGGGGTTGAAGGCCTCGATCGGCACAAACCCGACGATCGCCACGCGAAATTCGGTTCGTAACATCGAAAAAATCTGGGGTTGCTGTTCCCGCAAATCATCGAGGGACAGGCCCAACGCCTGGGCGCGGTGTACCGAGTCGATCGGGGCCGTCGTCGCGTGATACACCACCCCGTAGATTTGGTTGCCCGAGTCCTCATCGCGCGATCGCACCCAACTGCCAAAGGGCGGCATGGTCGGAAAGCTGAGGGTTTCCGGCTCCAAACATTGGGCTAAATATTCCGTCGTCGCCGTTTCGATCACCTCCGCCAGGTGATGCAACGGCCGATCGCGCTGGGCAAATTGCGGCAACGGTAAACGCATGGCAACTCCGAAGGGAGATCGTCCAAAATCCGCCGGACTCCGACGATGCAAGGATTGTTAAGGATCCAAGCATCTGGGTAAGGGCGCACGGCGGTGCGCCCCTACGGGTTTGACCCTATTTTTTCGATCGTCCGGCCGTTGCGTCCACCGCTTCCAATTCCGACAGACGGAACGTGACGAGTTTGTCCCAATTGCCCCCTTCAAAGAGCACGGCAACTTTGCCATCGGTGACGCGCTGCACTTGGCCTTGGAACTGATAGTAAGTATCGCGAGGGTTGACGACGCGGACGGCAGAACCGGGCAGGATCATAGGACGGGCCTGAACTCAACAAAAGATGGCTGAAGGAATGGCTAGCAATGGCGAAATTGCGCCCAAGCCTTACGATAACTCGCGATCGAGCCGGCCCGATCGCCCGACTTCGCCAGAATTCTTGATGAGCACTATCAAGCATCCCGATCGGCTAGCCCAGTAGCACCAAATTATCGCGGTGCACCACCGTTTCCGGCGCATCGTGGCCCAGGATTTGAGGCACTTCATCCGATCGCTTCCCGCAAATTTTTTCCAGCTCCTCATGGCTAAAGTTCACCAGCCCCCGCGCCACCTCGCGCCCCTCTAGATCGCACAGTTGCACCGCGTCCTGGGGCTGAAACTCCCCTTCCAGATCGCGAATCCCCGCCGCCAGCAGCGATCCACCCCCTTCGCAAATCGCCCGCACGGCCCCCGAGTCCAGATACAGTTTGCCGGCCGCAATCAACCCATGGGCAATCCAGCGCTTGCGGGCACTCGTGGCCTGGGGCTGCGGGGCAAACTGCGTCCCAATATCCGCTCCCTGCAAAATTTTCAGCAAATTGCGCGGCTGGCTGCCGTCCGTAATCACCACGCGCACCCCGGCATTGGTGGCAATTTGGGCCGCCGTGATTTTGGTCGCCATGCCGCCGGTTCCCCACTGGGAGCCGCGCCCGCCAATGTCCAGTTGCAGCGCTTCGAGATCGGACATTTGCTGCACCAGCCGAATTGGCTCCGCGTCGGGATTTTGGCGCGGGTCGGCGGAGTAGAGCCGATCGACATCCGTCAGCAAAAACAGCCACTCGGCTTCCACCAGGCTGGCCACCAGGGCAGACAGGGTGTCGTTGTCGCCAAATTTCAGCTCATCGACGGCCACCGTGTCGTTTTCGTTGACGATCGGGATCGCCCCCATTCGCAGCAGTTCCTGGAAGGTGCTGTAGGCGTTGACGTAGCGGCTGCGCTGGGCCAGGTCGCCTCGGGTGAGCAAGACTTGGGCGATCGGCTGGTCAAATTGGCTAAACAGATCGTCATAGACCCGCATTAGCCGCCCCTGGCCCACGGCGGCGACGGCTTGTTTCTGGGCGATCGCCTTGGGCCGCTCCGTCAGCCCCAGCCGCGCACAACCCACCCCCACGGCCCCCGAGGATACCAACACCACGGGATAGCCCCGATCGCGCAGATCGCAAACCGTTTCGACCAGCGTGGCAATGGTCGAAAGCGCCAGCCGCCCGCTATCCGGCTGCGTCAGGCTGGACGTACCAATTTTCAGGACGATCGGGCGCATACGAACCACCAAATAACTCACCGCACGACTATCGAACTAATAACGAGTTAATAACGAGAAAAATGTAGAAACGGGGCGCTCGCGTCAGGGATCACGCCTAGGGCGATCGGGTGCAAGGACGAGTGCCCATGGCCCGACAGCACAATAACGCAATTGGCGGGCGATCGCGGGGCCATCTCGGATGCAGCCCGAATGCCCAAAAACAAAGCGCCGGAGTTCGAGAACTTCGGCGCTTTGTAGGTTTAAAAAGTGTGGTCTTATGCTTAGGGTCTTTATTTGGCTGACCCCATTTGAATTGATATTAGAATCGCAGATTTTTGGAGTGACGTTTCATTTCCTTATATTTTTTTTAGATTTGGTTCTTAACAAAAATTAATCAGCAATTGAGGTTCTGTATTTTATCAGGCCAAAAATCGTGTCATTGATGTATTTTTCTTAAAAAAGATTGCAGCAGTCATCATTGAATGATGGAAAATCAGCAAAATTGTAATGATTTGGCAAAAAAAGTATAGTCGCTTGAATAATTAATAAGTCATAATAAGTCTAGCATTCCCCATCAACCATGAGCTACAGCACAGACCTACGTCAACGGGTGGTGAACTTTGTCCGCCAGGGCGGCTCCAAAGCCGAGGCT